>JAEEGH010001814.1_pt1 | contig 60140 bp, 60 predicted proteins | sample 9134181 | NCBI WGS metagenome assembly JAEEGH01 (sample SAMN16246544, study PRJNA631951) | gut metagenome | biome: gut microbiome; feature: rumen; material: DP-attached | host: Bos | place: Iran: Karaj | collected 2018-10
AACTTTTATTTTACATATTAAAGAATGTGAATTTAGATATAATCATCGACATGAAAATTTATTCAATTTTCTATTAAAGAATTTTAGAAAAAAACCTCTAAAGTTGTCCTGAACCTAAATATTTATGTTCAACTAAAAATTTATAAAAGATGAAAAGATTTGTTATTTGTTTAGCAGCCATTGGATTGATATTTTCATTCAATGCATGCAAGAAAGACGGTGTTTACAATCCGTCAAAAAAAGTTTCCAAAATCTATACAGAAGTGTATCTGTACGACTCTGTATATAATGTTATAGGTTCTGTTCCTATGCTTTCACAAAATTTTACCTGGGATAAAAACATATTGAAAGAAGTGGATAGTTATCGCGAAGGAGAACAAAGAGACAAGGAAATTTTTGTTTATGATGGTAAAAGACTTGTAAGAATAGATCATGTTGACCCTGATTACATTTCGGACATAGAGGAACAAACTATTTTTTCGTACGAAGGTTCAAAATTGCATAAAGCCACCATTTTGGATGATGGAGACATAGAAGCGGAAATAGAGTATATATATGAAAAAAATAAAATATCGGAAATGATATATACTATGTATAGTAGTGGTCTAAGTCTAAATATATTAGAACCCTTAAAACAAGTGTTGGATCCTAATATGGTAGAAGTTCTTTCTTGTGACAAAGAAATGCTTGCCTGTTTGGAAGCAAAGAACGGTTTGACCCATAAAGCAGGTGTGAGAACAATGAAGATAGAATTGGAATGGGAAAGAGACAATATCAGTCAGGTGAAACTAATACAAGATCCCTATACACAAATTGTTTCTTTTACCTATGACAACAAGAAAAATCCTTTCTACAGCCGTCCAATGGAGGATATTGAAACAATGGGAGATCCTGAATATGGTTTACTTTCTTTTTTCTGCAATAAAAATAATATTGTACAAATGGAATCAACTTCTTCGGGTCATACATATACTATACCTATAGAATATGAGTATGATGGAAGTTATCCTATCAAGCAAACCATCACTCCTCCGCATGCAGATCCTGACGATATTGTGGTAAAATACATAGAGTATAGATAGGCTTATTTCAAAATAAAGAATAAGTTTTACAACGACAAAAAAGAACTTTATGTTCTTTTTTGTCGTTATTTGGTTTAGGTAATAATTACGAAAAACAATAATTATAGGAATTTTGTCGTTATTTTATTGCATAAGGATTAGATATGAAATACAAAGTAGGCGATAAGGTAAAATTTTTGAATGATGTGGGTGGAGGTGTAATTAAAAAGATTCTATCTCCAACCTTGGTAGAAGTAGCAGTGGAAGATGGTTTTGATTTGCCGGTTCCTGTCAATGAAATCATCATGGCACAAAGTCAGGATGTAAAGGCATCGGTTTTTAATCAAGATTTCAACATTCCTGTTAGTCAATTTGTTGAAAAAGAGGAAGAAAATACTGCAAAAGAGTTGAACAGAATGAGTAAATTGCAAAAATTTACATCTTTGCATCACCAGTCACAAGGTGTCTATTTGGCTTACGTTCCTCATGACCAAATTTGGCTTACGAAGGATGATGTGGATTTGTTTTTAGTCAATTACACCAATTTTGATTTGCTTTATGTTATAAACATGTTGAATGAAACCAACACTTATACCCATATTGACCATGGTTGTTTGGAACCGCAATCAAAAATGTTGGTAAAGACGCTCACGCGTGAAGAATTGGAGAAAAATTTGCGTGGTATTGTGCAAATTCTTTGGTATAAGGATGAAAATGAAATGATTTATGCTCCTGCTAATAAAGAATTTAAAATCAGTTCAATCCATTTTGTTCAGCCGGAAGAGTTTAAAACTTGCAATTTTTTAGGCGAAAGGTCTTATTTGTATTTGGTAGGCCGTCCTATGATAGAAGATGTGCTTGAAAAACAAGTAAACAAAGAAAATAAAAAGATAGAATAGCCATGGCCAAACAAAGCAATACAATAACCATTGACGTGCATGGCTATTTAAAAGAAGAAGCCATCAGTAAAATCAAGAAAGATATAACAATGACTCCCAAGACCATTGAAAAAGTTATTGTCATTCATGGATATAATAACGGAACAGTGTTGAAAGATGCCATCAAAAGAATGCATTCACCAAGAATTTTGGAAATTTGCCCAAGTTTTTCCAATGAAGGAGAAACAATTATTTGGTTGAAACGAAATTAAATTTGTCCAAGTTTGTTTTTTCATTTTTTTCTTTGTACAAAAAGAGTATTGTTTAATATTCATTCTGCTTTCATAGAATTGATTATCAATCATATTAAATAAAATTATTAAACAAAATATGGTTATAAACAATTTCAAAGAGATTTTTGTTTGTTCAAGAAAAAATTGTACTTTTGCAATATAGAGTAAATAGTGTGAAATAATACTAATTGATTGGAATCTAAATTATTATCGGCATTAAACGAGTCGCAGCGTGAGGCGGTGAAGAACATCGAGGGTCCAACTATGGTGATAGCGGGAGCGGGTTCCGGCAAAACGCGTGTGCTTACCTATCGTATTGCATATATGATAGAGCAAGGAATCGATCCGTTTAATATTCTTAGTCTTACGTTTACTAACAAAGCTGCCGAAGAGATGAAAGAACGTGTTATCAACCTTTTGGGCAATACAAAGGGCAGATACGTATGGATGGGTACGTTTCATTCCATTTTTAGCAAAGTTTTGCGTATTGAAGCAGATTATGTTGGTTATACACACAATTATATCATCTACGATACAGATGATTGTAAAAGTTTGATAAAGACTATTTTAAAAGAGTTAAATTGTGACGATAAAATATATAAGCCCGGCATTGTTTTAACCAATATATCCAACGCAAAGTCGGCTTTGATTTTGCCGGAGGATTATTGTAACAATTATCAGATTGCCAATGACAATAAAAAGAAAGGTATGCCACTTTTGTCAACCATATATAGCGTATATCAATCAAGATTGAAAAAATATGACGCTATGGATTTTGATGATTTACTGGTGAATATGTATATTTTGTTACGGGATAATCCTGAAATATTATTGAAATATCAAAGAAAATTCCGTTATATTTTGGTTGATGAGTATCAAGATACAAATCATGTTCAATATCAAATAATTAGAAAATTGGCAGCCGCATACGAAAATATATGTGTTGTAGGAGATGATGCTCAAAGTATATATTCTTTTCGTGGTGCCAATATCACAAATATATTGAATTTCAAAGAAAATTATCCGGATTGTGCGGAATTTAAATTAGAGCAGAATTATCGTTCCACAAAAAATATCATTGCTGCCGCCAATAGTGTAATAAAAAATAATAGGCTACAGATTCCCAAGCAGATATGGACAGACAATAAAGAAGGCGGAAAGATAAAAATTGTTACCACCGATAGCGATATTGAAGAATCAAAATATGTAGCAGAACGTATAGTACATTATAAAAATAGTGCTCAATATGATTATAATGATTTTGTGATATTGTATCGTACCAATGCACAGTCTCGTTTATTTGAGGAAGCTATGCTACGTTATGGTATTCCTTATCGTGTCTATGGGGGAGTGTCCTTTTATAGTCGAAAGGAAATAAAAGATATGATGGCTTATTATCGTTTGGCTGTCAATTTTTATGACGAGGAGGCATTAAGACGTATTATCAATTATCCTACAAGGGGTATTGGTTTAACAACCATGCAAACCATTATGGCTTGTGCCAACGATAACGGGGTTCGTATTTGGAATGTGATTGACAATCCTGCTCAATATGAACTAAATATAAGTAGCAGAGCAATGAATGCTCTACAAATATTTGTCAACAAGATAAAGAGTTATCATCATCAATTACAAACTCTTAATGCATGTGAATTGGGGAAATGGATTGCCAAAGATAGCGGAGTAGAGCAAGAGTTGAAAATTCATACTGAAGAAAAGGAGCGTTATGATAATTTGGGAGAATTGTTTAATGCTATGCAAAATTTTGTAGATAGACCCGCTGAATCACGGATAGATTTACAAACAGGAGAAGATTTGCAAGATGCTTTTCCTTCTTTGGATTTGTTTCTCAACGAAGCTTCTTTGTATACCGATGCGGACAAAAAAGACGAAGAAGGTGCCAATAAGGTTAAACTAATGACTATACATGCTGCCAAAGGATTGGAATTTCCTTGTGTTTTCATTGTAGGAGTGGAAGAAAATCTTATGCCTTCTTATATGATATCTACTGCTGAAGAATTAGAAGAAGAAAGACGCTTGTTTTATGTGGCTATTACCCGGGCAAAAGATATGTTGACATTGATCAATGCGGAAACAAGACGTGTTTTTGGAAATTTTAATATATGCAAACCGAGTCCTTTCTTGAAGGAATTAGACCAAAAAGTTGTTGAGAATGAAGATGTAAGAGAAAAGTTGTTGTTTCCTCAACAACCATTGCAAAAAAAAGAATTCTTTCCTTCAAGCAATTTCGTACCCGAAAGTACACAAAGTAAATCGGTTAAAAAACCTATTTTTAGTGCTACTATTTTACAAAAACCAACGTTTCCGCAATCTACACCAAAATCTAACAACGGCGAAAAGGATCAGTTGCGTTTAGGAGAAGAATTTTTGTCGGCCCAAACAGCAAAAATCGGCATGAGAGTTTTCCACAATACATTTGGTGTGGGAGAAGTGTTAGCCATTGATGAAGAAAACAATCGAATAGATGTTAATTTTGAAAAATTTGGCAAAAAACGATTGATGTGTAATTTTGCAAAATTGCAAGAAATATTGTAAAATTTGATATAGATGAAAAAACGAAAACAACCGCTAATATTAGTCACCAATGACGATGGTGTGGATGCAAAAGGCATTAAAAGACTGATAGATGCAGTAAAAGATTTCGGTCGTGTGATTGTTGTCGGACCTTCTATGGGTCGTTCCGGTATGAGTCATGCTATTACGTTTGGTCAACCTTTGAGAGTTAGAAAAGTATATGAATGCCCTGATTTGCAAATATATAAAACCAATGGAACTTCTGTTGATTCAGTAAAAATTGCCAATCGGTATATTTTGAAAAATGAAAAAGTAGATTTGTTGGTATCCGGCATCAATCAAGGTTCGAATACATCGGCAAGTACTATCTATTCCGCTACGGTAGCAGCTGCTATGGAGGGATGCTTGTCAGGAATTAATGCAGTGGCATTTTCAGTTGCCAATTATACCTCTGATTGTGATTTTGAGGCGGCTGTGGAGGCTGTCAAACAAATCGTTCCGAAAGTTTTGGAAAATGGTTTGCCAAAACATGTTTGCTTGAATGTAAACATTCCCAATATCTCAAAAGATCGGATAAAGGGTTATAAAATTACCCGACAAGCAGATAATTATTGGAAAGAAGAGTTAAACGAACGATTTGACCCATCCGGAAGGGCTTATTTTTGGATGGATGGAGAAATGGTTCGCGTTGACAAAAAACGCGATACCGATGAATGGGCAGTGCAACATGATTATGTTTCAATTATGCCGGTGAAAACAAATTTAACCGCTTTTGAATCATTTGAAGAACTTAAATCTTGGAAACTTAAAAAATAAAATATGGCAAATATTTTACAAAAGGATACAATAGTTGTAGGAGTGGTGATAGGTATAATTGTACCAGCTATATTGTATGGAATATTGTACTTGTTGTCAGTAATTTGTGCCCCACAAGGCAAAGAGTTACTTTTACCAATCGACACCATGTTGTTGGTAGCTATCTTTCCAAATCTATTTATCATCAGACACTATTTGGTAAAATTGCAATTAGATAAAATAGGAAGAGGTATTTTGATATCTACCTTTGTTTTAGCAATGGTCTATTTCGTTTATTATCTAAAACTGAATCCATAATGAATTTTCCTTTATTCCAACCGATACAAGCAGAAATGGAAGCGATGAACAATCGCTATAGGGAAATATTGTCTTGTAAAGATGAAAATATAGGTCGGTATGTGGATTATGTATTGGAAAAATTAGGAAAACAAATCCGTCCTGCCATTGTGTTTTTGTCGGCTGCCATCTGCGGAAAAATTACAGAAAATACTTATCAGACAGCATTGGCATTGGAAATGTTGCATGCTTCATCCCTTATTCACGATGATGTAGTGGATGAAGGAACTATAAGACGCAATGCCCCTTCGGTGAATGCAGCCTTTGGAAACCAAAAGGCAGTTTTGATAGGGGATTATCTACTTTCAAAATGTATTAATATGGTTGTCAATGCAAAAGATGAAAAATTGTTGAAAACCATATCGGATTTAGCACAGGCGATGACCGAAGGCGAATTGTTGCAATTAAGCAATAAAGAAGTTAATCAACTATCAAAAGAAGTCTATTTCAAGATGATAGAAAGAAAAACGGCTTTATTGTTTGCAGCATGCTTTCAATTAGGGGCAAGGTCGGCACAAATATCAGAATCAGAAACGGAAAAATGGCAACAAATCGGTTTGAAATTCGGACTGTTTTTTCAAATTTGTGATGATTTATCAGATTTTGATTCAAAAGTAAAAACATTGAAAGACAGTCATAAAGATATTATTGAACATAAAATTACCTTGCCTTTGGTATTGGCATTGCAAAATTGTAATCAAATAGAAAAGAAATCTTTATTGAATTTATATATCAATCATCACGGTACTGAAGAAGAAATTGCTGCTATTGTCGAAAAAGTGAAAGAAAAAGGAGGAACCGATGCCACTTTGCAGTGCATAAAAGAAAAAAAGACGGAGATAGATAAATTTTTGAATTCATTTTCAACTACACAATATCAAAAATGTTTTTTGCAACTAACTGATTATATGTTAAAAACAGTAGAATAGATGTTTCAATTTATACTCAAACGGATAGGATACGGACTGCTGGTTATGTGGGGTGTAATAACAGTAATATTTCTGTTATTTGCCATTTTACCGGGAGATAGTGTAGTGATGACTATGGGGCAACGTTCCGATATAGAAAGTGAAGAGGCTGTGAAAAAAGAAATGGGATTGGATTTGCCATTATCCATGCGGTATATAAACTATTTCAACGATATGCTACCCATTTCTTGCCATAGTGCCAATCCTGAGAGTGTTTTCTATTTGGATAAAACAAAATATGGTGCTGTTACGCTGCTGAAAGTCAAAAATTTCCGTTTGGTTGCAAAGAAACCTTATTTAGGACGGTCTTACCAAAGTAAGCGTCCTGTATTGGAAATGCTCAACGAGGCTTTTCCCAAGACTGCATTGTTGGCAATTATCTCTATATTTTTTGCTATTATAGTGGGGGTGGTGTTGGGAACTTTGTGTGCCATTACAAAAGATAGCTGGTTTGACAAAATTACTTTGGTGGGTTCGGTGATGGGAATGGCATTGCCGTCTTTTTTTGCCGCTATTTTGTTTGCTTGGATATTTGCTTTTCTATTAGCGGACTATACTGGTTTGAATATGTTTGGCAGTCTTTATACTATCAGTGATTTCGGTGACGGAGAATATTTGGATTTGAAAAATTTAATTCTACCGGCCATCACATTGGGAATCAGACCATTGGCAACTGTCACCGAACTGATGCGAAATTCTGTTTTGGAAGTGCTTTCTCAAGATTATGTTCGAACTGCTAAAGCCAAAGGATTGAGTTTTTATAAAGTGATAAAATCTCATGTGATAAAAAATGCCTTAAATCCAGTGGTGACAGCTATTTCCGGATGGTTGGCGGGAATGATGGCAGGTGCCGTCTTTGTAGAATATGTATTTGACTACAAAGGAGTCGGAGTGATGATAGTTAACGGTTTGGAAAAATATGATTTTCCGGTAGTGATGGGAAGTTTGTTGTATGTATCAATCATTTTAGTGATTATCAATATTTTAGTAGATATCATTTATGGATTTTTGGATCCAAAAGCCAAGATGGCATAGAATTGAATAAAAAATGTTATTTTTGCATTTTAATATTATTAGAAAATGAGAAGACAGATTAACTTTGTTGCCATATTACTTTTAGTCATAGTAGTATGTTCTTGCGGAAAAAATAAAAGAGCCGATGCTTATGGTTCTTTCGAGGCAGAAGAAATCATTTTGTCGTCACAAATAGATGGTCAATTGCTCGATTTTGTGGTAAAACAAGGCGAAAGAGTAGAAGAAGGTGAATACATTGCTTCCATTGATAGCACTCAATTGGTATTTCAACGCATTCAAGTGAATGTTCAATTAGAAGCTTTGAAGGCTCAATATACTATCATGCCTAAAAAATTTATTCAATTAGAAGATAGTTTGATGGAAGTGGAGAATGAAATTTGGTCCATTACCAACAAAGCTAATGGCAATCAAGAAGTTCGCGAGTTAATGGATAGTTTGATATCACAAAAAGAAGATATAGAAAAAGCAATTAGCGATTGGAAAGACGATCAATCTGCCCAAGTGAAAGTGTTGTCAGCTCAATTTGAACAATTGTATATTCAACTACGACAATTGAACAACGCTATTATTAAATGTCGCTTGAAAAGTCCCAAAACCGGTGTTTTGTTGGCACAATATGTCAACCAATACGAATTGGTAGGCAAAGGTTATCCGGTGGCAAAAATTGCAGACATTGACAATATGACATTGAAAGCTTATGTAAGTGAAAAACAATTGTCTTCTATCCAATTGGGACAAAAATGTACTGTAAGAGTAGATAAAGAAAAGAAAAAAGGCAAGGATAAAAAGAAATTGAAAACTTATGAAGGCGTCATTTATTGGATATCCGACCAATCAGAATTTACTCCTAAAATGATACAAACCAAAGATGAAAGAGTAAATTTGGTATATGCTGTTAAAGTTAGAGTAAAGAATGATAGCAGTATCAAGATAGGAATGCCTGGAGAGGTAAAATTCTAATGCTATGAAAGCCATAGAAGTCGCCGAAATCAGCAAGTCGTTTGGGAAAATAAAAGCCCTTGACAAAGTATCTTTAACTGTTGAAGAAGGCGAGTTGTTTGGTTTGATAGGTCCGGATGCAGCCGGAAAATCCACTTTGTTTAATATTTTGGTTACTTTATTGAATCCAGATCAAGGAAATGCTACCATTTTAGGGCTGAATTTGATGAAGGACTATAAAAAGTTGCGGCAGATGATCGGCTATTTGCCGGGACAATTTTCTTTGTACGGAGACTTAAGTTGCTGGGAGAATCTAGAGTTTTTTGCCACCATGTATGGTGAAAGCATAGAAGAAAACTACGATTTAATCAAGCCGATATGGGAACAGTTGCAACCTTTTAAGAATAGAAAAGCCAGTGCTTTGTCAGGTGGAATGAAGCAAAAATTAGCATTGTGTTGTGCACTGATACACAAACCAAAAGTGTTATTTTTGGACGAGCCGACAACAGGGGTGGATCCTGTAAGCAGAAAAGAATTGTGGGAAATTCTACAAAAAATGAAATCAGTCGGCATCACTGTTTTTGTGTCCACTTCTTATATGGACGAAGCAACTATTTGTAATAGAATTGCTTTGATACAAAAAGGAGAAATTTTAGGTAGTGCCAAGCCTCAACAAATTATTGATGCTTATCAAGGTTATTTATTGGCAATTCGTACCGATAACATTTATCAGCTTTTGCAATTTTTGAAGGATTATCCTGCTCGCAATATTTATGCTTCGGGGCAGTATGTAAATGTGGTTTTTAACGATAAAGGCGAAGCTGATAAGATGATAGAAGTTATAGAAAAAAATAATATACAGATAAGAAGCAAAGAATTTATACAACCAACAATAGAAGATTGTTTTATACAATTAATGAGAAAAAAAGATGAATAATTACGAAGATTTATTAAGACAATATGTGGACTTTCCACAAAAAGGAGTTGTTTTCCAAGATATTAATCCGCTTTTGAGCAATTGGAAGGCCTTGCAAAGCTGTGCAGACGATTTGGAAGAGGCATGTAGGGAGATGATGCCGATGAGTACAAAAATATTGGCAGCAGAAGCTAGAGGATTTATTTTAGGAGCTATTTTAGCCGATAGACTCAATTGTGGATTTGTGCCTATAAGAAAAAAGAATAAGTTGCCGCCATACAATTCTATTGTAGAAATAGATTATAATTTAGAATATGGCTCAAATACCATCGCAATGGATGCAAGTTTGCTGGAATACAACGACAAAATTATCATATTTGATGATGTTTTGGCAACAGGTGGAACGGCTAAAGGTATTGCCGATTTATTGAAAAAAGAAATAACAGCAGGAAGATTGGCAGATTTTAGCAAAAACAATATTTGTTTTGCATTCATGTTGGAAATAGAGGCTTTGAAAGGTAAAAAATTTCTAAGTGAATCCTTAGGAATCAATAAAGACAATATCTTTAGTTTGATAAGGATATAACTTGAACATTTTTGTGTTGAAAATATAGTTTTTCAATGAGTGAATTTTTACATTTCTTTGATTACTTTTGCAATTTGGAAGAATAGTACGACTATGAAAAAAGTGATAGTAGTCTTATCGGCAATGTTCCTATTAGTAGCGGTCAGCTATGCCCAGCCACGAGCTATCGGTGGTCGGTTTGGGATGAATTTGGAAGTAAGCTATCAGCATAGTTTTGGCGAGAGAAATTTTTTGCAAGTAGATGCCGGCATGTTGTATTGGTATAGAGGAGTCAAGGCGGAAGGAACCTATAATTGGATTTTTGCAACTCCTGATTGGACAACAAAAGGTTCTTGGGAATGGTATGCAGGTCTTGGTGCAGGCGTAGGTTTCGATTGGCATACTTATACTTGTGATAAAAAGCCAAACGTACCGCTTCATACCCACGCTGGATATTTACATGTAGGTCTTGTCGGCATGGTAGGTTTGTCCTATACGTTTTGGTTTCCTTTGCAATTGAGTATAGATTATCGACCTTTAATAGGAGTTAGATTAGGTACTTATCATAGATATAATCTTGATGCAGATTATTTTACGGCATTTTATGTGCCGGGCATGTATGATTTTGCCTTTAGTGTAAGATATAAATTTTAAAACATAAATTAACGTTAATTAAAATAATTGTAAAATGAAAAAGTTATTATTGGCAATTACACTTATTGTAGGTGTATCAGTAGCAGCAATTGCTCAACCAAGAGCAATCGGTGGTCGTTTAGGCTGGAATCTTGAATTCAGTTATCAACATGGAATCGGTAATGGTTTCTTAGAAGTAGATGCAGGTGCTTTTTATTTGCCAAGTCTTGGTATCCATGCTGCAGTAGTTTATGACTGGATATTTGCTTCTCCAAGTTGGACTCCTAAAGGTACTTGGGATTGGTATGCAGGTGTAGGTGGTGCTGGCGGTTTCGCTTTCCATGAAAGACATGATGCTGAATACGACCACTCTTGGTGGTATATTGGAGTAGCAGGTCAAATAGGTTTATCCTATACTTTTTGGTTCCCGTTGCAACTCAGTTTAGATTTCCGTCCTACTATCGGTCCGGCATTCCATCATCATCCGGATGGAACTCACATAGATTTCCACCTTCATGGATTGTTTGATTTAGCATTGGGAGTACGTTATGCTTTCGGTGCCGGAAAATAACATCTAATAGTACATTAAAAAAAGGGTAAGCCTTTGCTTACCCTTTTTTTTATATGTTGTGCCAATAGAAATTTATCGTTTATCAATAAATTTAACGGCTTTTCGTTTATCTTGCGGATGGACAATTTTTCTTACTTCGTCAATATCTTCAAAAACAACATCAGGAGCAACTCTTAGTCTGGCTCTAAATCTGTCTTTCATATCTTTTATTAAACCTTCTTGTACATTGTTGCAGCCTACTACCACTTTTACTTTGTCCATGCCCACTTCGTTGTTGGAAACTTCTACATAATAGTTTTCCACATATTCAATGTTGTCGAGTACGTCAAAAATAGCATTTGGATAAAGCGTGGTACCCTTGTATTTTATCATTTGATTTTTTCTGCCAATTAGCGGACTGATTCTAAAAGAATTTCTTCCACATTTGCAAGGCTCGGTGTGGATACTTGCAATGTCTCCTGTTCTAAAACGTAGCAATGGCATAGCTTCTACTCCTAAGGTGGTAATAACTACTTCTCCATATTGTCCCTCCGGTACAGGTTGGTCGTCATCGCCAATAATTTCCACTATAATCAGTTCCGGGTGGTGATGTCCTCCACAGCCATATTCACATTCGGAAAATGTGGTTGCCATTTCTGTAGAAGAATAAGTGGCAAATAAATCCACATCCCACTTTTCTTTGATGCGTTTGCCAAGTAAATTTAACTCAAAGTTTTGGTCACGAAGACCTTCTCCAATGCCAATGATACGCCGGATACTGGAATTTTTGTAGTCAATATGGTGTTCTTCGGCATACTGGATGAGTCGCAAAATGAAAGAAGGCACACACATAATAGAATCCGGCTTTATTCTTTCAATGGTATCCCATTGTAATTCAGGAATTCCATTGCCGACACGAATAATGCTTGCTCCTAATTCGCGAATGCCTAAAAAATATGCCAAACCTGCCATAAAGCGTTTGTCAATGGTAGTCATCAATTGCAAAATATTGCCCGGATGCAGACCGGCACACATGAACGAAATTTTTTCGTTGTAAGCCAATCTTTGTAAGTCTTTTTCACTACATGCAAAAGTAACAGGGTCTCCTAGTGTACCGGAAGTAGTGATGTAGTCAATAATTTTTTCCTTTGGCACACACAAAAAATCTTCATTATAGAGTTGCAAGTCTTTCTTGTCGGTAAAAGGGATGTGTTGCAAATCTTCAATTGTCTTAATTTTCTCAATATGGATATTGTATTTTTTAAAAAGTCGTTGGTAGAAAGGAGAATGGTCTTTCAAATAAATCAAAGCTTCTTTAAGCTTTTGTTCTTGTAATTTTTTAATTTCTTCAACAGGTTGAAATTCAATATTTTCAAACATATTATTTAATTTAAAAAAGTATCTTCTTCTATGACTAAGTCAAAATTGTTTTCTTCCGGCAAATGACATAAATAAGTTAAATTCTTCGGTTTAGAGTTGCAATTGTTGGCAATAGCAATACTGTCTTCATTATTGTCAAAGGCAGTTACTTGTAAGTCTTTTTTTACAAGGGCAATCAAAAGCGAAAGTTCTCCTTGTCCGCAATGTTTTAATAGCAAAGTTCCATGATCGGGCAAGGCATTAATTTTTTTGTTGATAGCATCAATGTTGCGAAGTTTTTTTCTACATGTTCTTTCTACATCTCCGCCTTTATATATGTAGTTTTGTATTACAAAATATTTCATATATTTTGCATCTTCTAATTCTGTAACCATTTTTTTATATTCATCTTGGTAGAATTTTCTAAAGAGATGCGTTTTTTTTATAGGTGAGAGTCCATTGTTTCTATAAATCGGATTGTCAGGATGAATTCTATTGAGAATTTTAATATTGACAGAGCCCTTGCAGAATAGCATTTCGGTTTTCGGCAATATATGTCCGGAACCATGCAAGACAATCGGAAGAATGTCAACATTCAGTTTGTCGGCTAAATAAAATGCTCCTTGATGGAATCTTTGTATCTCACAAGTAATGGAGCGAGTGCCTTCCGGAAATACCAAAATGGAATAATTTCTATGGATTAAATCTTGTATTTTTTCCATATGCAGATTCACTGCAGAGGCGGGTATTAAATAGTCACTTTTGCGGAATAGAAGGTGATTTAAAAAAGAATGTTGTACATAGTCTTTTGTCAGTACAGCCATTCGCGGATGCAACATTAATAAATAGGTCAAATCTAAGAAAGATTGATGGTTACTAATGATAATAGCAGGTTTGTCAAATTGTTCATTTTGAGGATTTTCTATTTTAAATGGAGAACCATACACTAGTAGAGAACATAATTTGCAGATGGTAGCGGCTAAAGAATGAAATTTTTGAATGTTTTTTTCAGTTCGTCTGCCGATTGCCAACAATAAAAAGTTGCCGATTGAAAGAATAATGCAGAAAAAGATAAAAGTAATCCATTCAAAAGCAGTCAGTAGCAATTTCCATAAGGTGATGGGTGTCATGCGAACTTTTCCTTTTTTCCGTGTTAGCCATTGAAAGATGAAAGGAGGAAATATGTAGGCCATGGCAACAACAGTGAACATGCCGATAATGGTAATTTCTGCCAAAGATTTCATGGCCGGATGTTTGGCGAATATTAACATGCCAATACCGATAAACATGAGCAAGGAAGACAAAATAATGGAATTTTTGAATTGAGGAAGCATTTTTTTGCCATTTTTATACTCATATAAAGCACCTTCAGTTACAAAAATGGAATAGTCGTCTCCTTGACCAAAAATAAAAGTTGCTAAAATGATATTTACTATATTGAATTTCAATCCTGTTAATCCCATAATTCCTAAAATCCATATCCATGCAATGGCTAGCGGGGTAAAGGCAATCAGGCTAACCTCTAGACGTCCGAAGGAGAGGATTAAAAATAGAAAGACAATGAAGCCACAAATATAAAGTACATAATTGAAGTCGTTGGATAAAGCGGATGCCATCCGCGACGCGATTGAAACATCGTCAAAAGCAAAGATGTGGTCATTGATTGAATTGAGTCTGTCTTCCGCGGTGGAAAGATATTCATTTCTTACTTGTAAAATGTTGTAAACAAGAATATTGTTGCTATCTTTTACAATATAATTGCTTGCTAAATGATTGTAAATGGGAGCAAAGTAATCAAATTCTTGTACGTCAAAGTCTTTAGATAGCATATTTTCAAAATCTGCAAAAGCAGTAGCGTTAAAGCCGTTTTTGTGTGCAGATTGTTTAAGAATTGAAAGAAAATCAGTTCGGTGTTCTTTCCAAAAATTATTCCATTTTTCCAATTTTTCTGCTTGTAATTCTTTCGAAGGTAAAAAATTGCCAATTCCACTTGTTTTTTTCAAAGCTCCTTGTCGGTACAATTGATTAATGGTCAATTGGGCTTTTTCGTAATTATTGAGTGCTTCGTTGATAGTAGTTCCTTCAGAGATACAAAACATATTGTGGCAAGAGGTGTCGTTCTCAGCTGCCAATTTTTTGAAAATTTGCTCTTGTTCTTTTGTCATATAATTGATAGCGTGCATGTTTGTGTCAAAAGAAGTTCGAGAACTGAATAGATAAAAGACAACTGTTAGTAAAAGGATAATACAAATAAGTATCGGTTTTGTTTCAGGAGAAAATTCTGCTATTCTTTTAAACGTCAATTCTTCACTTACATGGTGATGTTTGTTAAGAAAGTGTGGCAAAAAGATAAGGACAAATAAAATTGTACCTACTAAAAGTAGTGCAGCAAATAGTCCTAAGTCTTTCATTGCCTCAGAAGAGATGAATAGCAAACTTAAAAAAGCACCTACTGTGGTGATATTTCCTATAAGTAAAGGATTTACAATATTTTTAATAATTTCTTTTTTGTCATTGGTTCGTTTGAAATAGGACAAAAAATGGATGGGATAGTTGACGGCAATGCCAACAATTATACTTGCCATACCAACGGCAATAATGGAGATGGTATTTTTAAACAAAGCAATAGATCCCAAAGCAAAAATACCTCCAAACAAGATAGATAGAACTATCAAAAAAATACTTTTCCCGTTGCGGTAGAAGTAGATGAGCAGTGCTATAATAAAAATAAGAGATAGCAAGATGGCAAAAAGACTGTCTTTTTTGATTTGTTGTGCATTGGTAATCGAGACCATGGATGCACCAAAAGCGGAGGCTTTTATTTGGTTGTTAAATGCTGTTTCTGTTTCAGAAATAGATTCTTCTATTAGTTGAATGAGTTGGCGGTTGCCGGCACTTTCGCTTATCGGATATTTTGATGTAATCACCACAATTTCTTCAGTGCCGTTTTTGTTGAAAAGGTAATCGTCTTCGGTGGAGTATTGCTCACTAACCTGAAATTGCCCGAGATTTTGTAGTATTTGCTTGGAAAAGAACATAGGATCGGACAAAATCATTTGTCGTGTAAAGCCTATCGGTGAAGAAAGTAGTTGTTTGTCATTGAGAAGTTGCCGGTTAATATAATTTTCTGTCAGCATGCTATCCATAGAAGCATAGTCCGCGTCAGATAGAAAGTAGGGCATGTTGGAAATGACAAAATGCGTTACTTCGTTGATTTTTTTTTGGTCAACTTGATAAAAAATATCTTTGATATGATGGTTGCTATCCTTTTGGCGAAGATTCGTCACAAAGGCTTCTGTAAAATCATTAAGTTTGTAAAAATCAATATCTTCTATATTGCAATTGTTAATATCTTTGATGTTGACGACAATTCTGTTTTCAGCCCCTATATGTTGATAGGCATAGTTGATTCGTTTATTGTTGCCCTTACCGGGTAAAAATGAACCGATGTCTTCTACAAAATGGAGTTGCATTGCACTAAATATCAGTCCTATAGTAGTCGCTGATAAAATAGTGAACAACAACCATTTATGTTGGTTGAAGTAGGTGTAGATTTTAACGAAAATTTTGTTCATTTTTTATTTCGTCCTAACTTCAATATTCATTTTCGAGAAAGTATCTTCTCCTTGAAAAATGTCAACTTTTAAATTAAAAATATTGTTTTCCAATGCGTTCCAATTGATTTTATAAGTAATATTCGGGTGGTCGACGGGACTGACAACATTTAAAAATTTTATGTTTTTGCATTTTATAATTTCACAGTTTTTTCCAATGACAGTTGCAAATAGTTCAGAGGACATTTCCACCAAGCAGACACCCGGAGTGATAGGCAAACCCGGAAAATGACCTTTAAAAATTTCACAATTAGCCTTCAAAGCAATATAAAATATAGCAGAATCTTCTTCAATTTCTTTATTTTCAATATAATATAAATAGTTTTCTAACATGATAGTAGAATGAGAGAATGATCTTGATTTTTAAAATGATTGTGGACTAATATATTTTTCGGATGGTTGATAGTTTGTTCATTTTTATAAAAAAGATGTTGTGGAATTTTTTGGTATTGAAGACATTTGGCTCCTACATACACACCAAACGAAGAAGCTGACAAGGATTCACCAAATAGGTGTTTGTACCAAAGAATTGGCAAAGAGGAGAAGAATGTATTTGCATAATGATTGCAGAAATGATCGTTCTCACAATCACCATTATATGACATGATAACAGCGGAAATATCCTCTAATTGCAAGTTAGCTTCAGTGAGAATGGCATTTAAGTTTTTGTAAAAATCTTTATCGTCGGGTTGGTGAAACAATTTCATTGACTGAATTTTACAAATAGTTTTATCATTGTTTTGATTGGAAATCACCATACTGACTGCACAATTTCCGAAAATGCTGCCACGACTCTTGCCTTGTTTAAGTATTGCCACATCAATGGGTTCGTCCTTACATGTTCCCAATTGCTGAAACCATTTAAAAAAGGTCGGTGGCATTTCTTCGTGGGCTCCTACTAATGAATTGTTAATTTTATGTAGTTGAATTTGTAGAAAAGTGTCAAAAAGTGCACTTTCAAAAGACAATCCTTGTTGGGAGTAGGTGGAATTATAGCAGTGGTTTTTCATATAAATAGCTATTTGTGAAGCAATTGTGTTGTAGGTAGATTGAATAAAGGGAGTGGGTTGCAAATTTTGTTCACCCTGTTCTATCATGGCAAGCAAGAATTTTTCTGTATTTTCCAAACAACCAAATCCGGAACCTACAACAATGCTGTCAACGTTCTTAAGTCCTGCTTCTTTTATTGCCTCCGAAGAAGTGGCTATAGCACGTTTTATCAATTTCCCCATTCTGCGTGCTTCTATGGGTGAAAAATATGGTTTAAAGTCGGGGTCTTTTGCTTCATTGTAATTGGCATTAACAAAAACAACTTGCTCCAGCCATTGTTCGCACAAAGGTTTTTGAAATGATATTTGTTTGATTGACTGAATATAAACGCTCATAATTGTCAATATTTTGAAAAAATACATGAAGAATCGTTCCCGCCAAAACCAAAGGAATTATTCATTACATGTTGCAATGGTTGATTGTAAATATTGTGTATTACGGGTGAAAAACCGATATTTGATTCCGTTTTAAAGTGGAGATTGGCAGGGACAAATTTGTTGCGGAGGCATAAAATGCTGATAACAGATTCAATGCTGCCTGCTGCACTCGTGCAATGTCCGGTGAAGGGTTTGGTAGAAGATATTAAAGGCATTTTATTGCCAAAAATTCTTTTCAGAGCCATCCCTTCACTCTCATCGTTGTTGCTTGTTCCGGTACCATGAGCATTCACATAATCAATATCTTCCGATTTTAAATTGCTTTCTTTTAAAGCTTCTTGCATAGCTAAAAATGGGCCTTCACCATCGGGCGAAGATGCCGTTTGATGAAATGCATCACAAGCATTGCCATAGCCGGATAGTTTGCATAATATATTGACATTTCGCTCTTTAGCGGATTTTTCTGACTCTAACAATAAATAGGCGGCTCCTTCTCCCAGATTAAGACCTTTTCTATTGGCATCAAATGGGCGGCAAAGATTTTTGTCTAAAATCATTAATGTATTGAAGCCATTGAGATGAAATTTTGACAAACATTCACTGCCACCGACAATGGCAATGTCAACATAGTCCATTTTTATCATATTGGCTCCCAATATAATGGCATTGGCAGCCGAAGAGCAAGCCGTGGAAATGGTAGTGATATAATCAAATTTGCCACCATATTGTTCGGCAATTGCAGAAGTGTTGGCTCCGCAATTTTGCAAATTTAAGTATTTGCATAATTGTTTGTCGGACAAGAAGTTGTTGCAATTTTCCTCCACCTTGTCCATACCGCCGACAGTGGTGGCGGAAATAAAGGCTATTCGTTTTGATGTGTTTGTTGGAATTTTGCCTTCTTCCAAAGTTTCTTGCAAGGCAATACGACCCAAGAGAATAGTGCGGGTTGTCAGTTTATCAGACGGATAGCCGATAAGTTGTTTTAATTCTTCATTGTTATAAGGTACTTCTCCAATAGGAAGCTGAAGTGATGTTTTTAGAAACAAGTGGTTGCCGATGGCGGATTTTTCTGCTTCAAGGGCATGAAAAGTAGCTGTTTTTCCACAACCCAAAGCTGAAACAATCCCCATTCCCGTTACTAAAATCTCACTCATTTACAATGCATTATTAAGTGTAAAAACTTTCATTTCGGCTTGTGCAATTATTGTTTCTTCACATTTGACTATCGCACTGACAACAATGGCATTTTCTATTTCCGTTTGCAGATAAATTTCTGTAGTGAGCACATCGCCTGATGAAGGGGTTTGGATCATTTCAAAATTTTTAACCCCTCCAATTACGCCTAATTTAACCGGTTGATTTTGATTCAAATAACCAATTCTTGCGGCAGCCGACTGTGCAATGTTTTCTATCAGTCCACATGCGAGAAATTTTCCTTGGACAACAAAAATGTTGTCAGAAGTGATTTCAAATCGGGTAATTGTTTTTTGCTTGTCACAATATAATATTTCATCTACCATGGAGATAGGTGGTCGTTGTGGAATGAAAGCAAAAATTGACTTTTCAGTCATCTTATTGTATATTTTTGATTACTAAAGCACTATTAGTTCCTCCAAATCCAAAAGAATTGGAAAGATAGATATCAATTTTTTGTTCCTTTGTTTTATTGATGATATTTAAGTTTTGTGAATATTCATCAGGATTTTCAAAATTGATATTCGGAGCAATAAAAGAGTTTTTCATCATTAAAGTAGAGTAAACTATTTCACTTGCACCTGCCATCCAACATTCATGGCCTGTCATAGATTTTGTAGAACTGACAGGAGTTTTGTAGGCACCGAACAGTTTGTCAATGGCTAAAGCTTCGCACATGTCTCCTTGTTTGGTAGAAGTGGCGTGAGCATTGATATAGTCTATATCTTTTGCAGACAGATGTGCATCTTCCAACGATCTGCTCATGGCAATAAAAGAACCCAAGTCACTTGGTTGTGAAATATTGTCTCCATTAGAAGAGAAACCATAGCCTACAACTTCTGCAATGATTTTTGCTCCTCTTTTTACAGCATGTTCGTATTCTTCCAAAACTACCGTTGCAGCACCTCCGCTGGGAACTAATCCGTCTCTATCTTTGTCAAAAGGACGGGAGGCTTTTGTCGGTTCATCAACGTGGGTGGAAAATGTGCTGATAGCATCAAAACTTGCCATAGATAAGTGGTTGATTTCTTGTGCTCCTCCACAGATAACCATATCTTGCAAACCTTGACGGATAAACATGAGTCCTAAACCAATGGCATGAGAGCCGCTCGCACAAGCCGCACTGATGGTCATATTTACACCACGAAGTTTGAAAATAGTGGATAAATTCATGGTGACAGTGGAATTCATAGATTGAAAGATAGCTCCGCTACCCATCATGGCAGTTTCTTTTGCGGCAACTGCTTTATCATTGGCTTCTATAACTGCTTTTGCAGAGGAATCGTTGCCATAAAATATGCCGACTTCGTTTTTGGATAAATAGTCTAAGTCAATATTTGCATTTCTAAGTGCCTCATCTGTAGCCATATAGGCAAATTCTCCTTCTTCCGGCAAGCAGATTCTTAAACGTCTGTCTAATATACCTTTCAGTTGCGGGCGTTCTACTATACCTGTCAAAGGGGAGCGGAAACCAAAATCAATACGGCATTGTTCTATGCCAATACCTGATTTTCCTTCGTACAAAGATTTTTGTACTTCTTCTAAATTTTTTCCTAAACAGGAATAAATTCCTAATCCTGTAATTACAACTCTTCTCATATTTTTAATTTATGTATATAGTCCTCCATTGATAGAAATAACTTCTCCGGTGATGTAAGATGCTTGGTCGGATGCCAAAAATGCCACCACGCTGGCTACTTCTTCCGGTTTGCCGAATCTTTTCATCGGAATAGCTTTTTTCAAATTATCTTCGTCCAAATCTTTTGTCATGTCGGTGGCGATAAATCCCGGTGCCACGGCATTGACGGTGATATTTCTTGCACCTACTTCTTGTGCCAATGCTTTGGTGGCACCGATAATGCCGGCCTTGGCAGCAGAATAGTTTACTTGTCCGGGCATCCCTTTCAATCCTGATAAAGAGGCGATATTTATCACTCTGCCATGACGATGTGTAATCATATCTTTCAGCAAGCGTCTGGTGGTATAGAAAAAGCCGTGTAAATTGGTATTGATTACATTATTCCATTGATCGTCTTGCATTAATATCATCATTTCGTCCATACGGATGCCGGCATTGTTAACCAAAATGTCAATATAATCGTCAGGATGAGCAGCTGTCCATGCTTCAAGCGCTTTTTCTATGGCTTCGGCACAAGATACGTCAAAAGGAAGCAGTTCGCCCTTTCCTCCTTCTGACTCAATCAAATTTAATGTTTCTTTAGCAGCCTCGATATTGGAATTGTAATTAATTATCACAGGAATATCCATTTTTGCCAAAGCGATGCAGACACTTCTGCCAATTCCTCTTGAGCCGCCTGTAACGAGTGCATATTTCATGTTTTTTTTATTTTAGTTTAAACTGCAAAGATACAATTTTTTTTATTTATCCTTGAAGTTTTTTTACCCGTTTCTTTAATTCCGACTTGAACTTTTAAAAACACAATTAATAATTGTTATCATATATTATTGTGTCGGTATAATTGTATAAAATAGAATCTGTGTTATTTTTTAATTCCAAACGATGATGTCCGTAGGAAAGAGTATTGAATTGCAGAAGAGAGTCATACACTTCTATTACTAATTTGTCAGGATAATTTGTTTCACATATTTTAAGCACATCACAGCAAGGCTGTACATCTATTTGTTCATTTTGAATAATTGCAATGTAGTACTTTTCATTTATACAACTATTAAAAACAAGTATATATCTTGAATTATCTTCTTTATAATAGAAAAGTGTATTGATATCACATAGCAAATTGCTATCCACCGGATTAATTAGATAGACATTTTTATCCGAACTTCTTTTTAGAAAATAACAATGTAGTGAAAGCGTATCCAAATATTCTCTTTCCACAGGGGCATCTAACTTCAAACAATTTTTTCGGGTACACGCTTCTGTAATCAAAAAAAAGATGAATACATAGAAAAGTATAATTTTTATTGTTTTATTTCTCATTTTCACCATCTTGTATTTGCCTCTGTTTCATTTTGCAATGATAATACTTTTATTGCTTGATTATTCTTATTTATTTTTAGAGATGTCCTTAAGATGTTTTTTTTTTAAATATCTTATTTTAAAATATCTTATAAGGTAAGTTGTGTCATTTAGTGATACTGCTGCAATCGAAAGGCAACCTAATATTGTTAAAGGCATTTGTGAAAATACTTCGCTCCAACTATATGGAGGACTTCTGAACCCAAAAAGTTTATCCCATGTTATCCAAATTATCATGGATAAGAGAAAATCTGAAATAAAAGCAATTAATTTTATTTTTTTATTTTTCATATTTTTTTGCATTTTTACGTCCTGTAGAATAAGATGAACGAAAGGTAGTTACATTATTTATTTTTCCAAAAATCATACTAATTACTTTATTTGTATTCCGAAAAATATTGCTTGTACCTAATGAAAATATCCCCGCATCTGCCCAAATTCTATCTTCCGTTGTTGCCGAATTTCCGTAAATATCCTCTCCCATGAACAAGGTTTTGCAATCATTTGTTACCCCTATAAGAGGGTTATATAATGCTGCTCCTGATACGACAGAATACGCTACTTTATCAAACTTTTCTTCAAAATCTTGTGCGGACTTTTTTGCTCGAAATGAAAATGATTTTTCTAATTGACCATCACGCATATCTTTTTCCACAAGGTATTTATATGCGTTTTTACTATACACTGACCTTTCCTTGCCAGACTTTACTGTAACGTCATAAAATACGATTTGACCATCTTTTATTTTATCCCCGCCTCTATCTACTTTTACTTCATCTTTCTCAAAAATATCATAGTAATATTGACCGCTTTCACTTCTTTGAATTTTACTTACCCTATTCTCTCCATATTGCTTTATCGCTTTATTACGAGATCTTTCTGCTTGATTTTCTTTGTCAAACATCCCACTCGGATCAACCCTTCCCACAGGATTATTACTACAATAATGGTATGGCGTCAACCACGGTTTCTCACTCATTAACGGGTCACGGGAAATAAATGTAGGCGGAGCATAATATCTCGCTTTATAATAGTACATGCCCGTCTCTTCGTCCAATTCTTTAGCGTTGAAGGAGTATTTGGGCGAATTCTGCCAATGGACCGTGTCACTACTATTTTTCATGCTGCAAGTCAAATTTCTACGGCCATTCGAGAGATTCAGTAAATATAAAAAAAATAAAGAATTTAGTCCAAAGGCGTAAAAGTACCGATGCTTTCCGCCACTTTTATTAAATCTTCATTGATAATTTTGTGCATTTTTACGGCATTTTTTAATGGTTCAAAATGGATTTTGCTATTTTTATATCCGACCATCATACCGATTTTGCCTTCCAAAAGACCATAAACAGCGGCAACACCGAATTCACTGGCGGCAATTCTGTCTTTTGCTGTCGGGCTGCCTCCTCTTTGGATATATCCCAAAACCGAAACCCTCATTTCAAATTGTGGAAATTCTTTTTTGAAAGTCTCGGCAACAGTCATTGCACCGCCTTCAGTACCTTCTGCCACCATTATCAGGCTGGATTTATTCATTCTTGCTCTTTCTTGCAAAAAGTTTCTTACTTTTTCCATCTGATTTTTTTGTTCCGGCACCATGATAATTTCTGCACCGCAGGCCATCCCGCTATTCATTGCCACAAAACCGGATTCGTGTCCCATCACCTCCACAAAGAAAATCCTATTGTGGGAACTTCCTGTATCACGAATTTTGTCAACAGCATCCACAACCGTATTCAAACAGGTGTCATAGCCGATAGTGTAATCGGTTCCGTAGATGTCATTGTCAATCGTTCCCGGAATACCAATTACAGGAAAATCAAAAAGTTCTATCAAATCATTGGCACCTCTAAAAGTTCCGTCTCCACCGATAACTACCAATGCGTCAATGTTGTTGTTTTTTAAATTTTCCATGGCAACCGTCAGCCCTTCCCGGGTTTTAAAAGCAGGGCAACGAGCAGATAGCAGCATTGTGCCGCCTTTTTGTATGATACCGCGAACGCTATAGGAACCTAAGGGTTGCATTGTGTTGTCTATCAATCCTTGATATCCGCCTTGTATTCCTACTACATCCAATCCATTAATAATAGCTGTTCTGGTAACGGCTCTAATAGCAGCATTCATTCCAGGAGCATCTCCGCCGGAGGTTAAAACTCCTATTGTTTTTATAGTTTTCATTTTATTTTAGCTTTCAAACTTAAGTCCAAACTTTTAACAGAATGTGTTAAGGCACCCACAGAAATAAAATCCACCCCTGTTTTGGCATACTCTACAATAGTGGTTTCAGTAATATTGCCGGATGCTTCGGTTTCGTATTTGCCTGCTACCATTTGCACTCCTTTTTTCACATCCTCCACAGAGTAGTTGTCAAACATAATTCTGTCTATACCGCCAACACGAAGCACTTCTGCCAATTCTTGCAGATTGCGTGTTTCTATTTCTATTTTTATGTTTAAATTGTTTTCTTTTAGATAGTTGTTGGCTTTTTTGATGGCATTTTCTATGCCGCCGGCAAAATCAACATGATTGTCTTTCAGCATAATCATGTCGTATAAGCCAAATCGATGATTGCAACCGCCTCCGATTTTTACAGCTAATTTTTCAAAATAACGCATATTCGGAGTGGTTTTTCTGGTGTCGAGCAATTTGGCATGTGTGCCCTCTATCAAAGAGCAGTAATATGCTGTTTTTGTAGAAATTCCACTCATTCTTTGCATGATATTCAGCACCAAACGCTCTGCTTGAAGAATGGAACGAATTTTTCCGGACACTTCAAAAGCAATATCTCCTTTTTTGACTTTTGTACCGTCATGAATAAAAACATTGACTTGAAGGTCTTTGTCAATCAAAGAAAATACTTTAAGAGCAATATCCACTCCTGCTAAAACACCATTTTCTTTTACCAATAGTTGGGCACTTCCTTTCGCATTGTCAGGAACGGACAAAAGCGATGAGTGGTCACCGCTTCCAACGTCTTCTTGAATTGCTTCAAAAATAAAATCGTTTACTGTCATTCTATTTTTTTTCTTCTATAATCAACTTATTAATCTTTTCTACCTCGTTTTCATTTTTTTTGACAACGTAATAAATCCGGTAGGTTTCTTTTTTATTAGAAGTGTAGATTCCAATGGAAAATTTTGTGTTTTCAGAAACCGAACCGCCTTGTTTGACAGAAAAGTTGATAGGTGGATGTTCTTTAAAGAAGGCAGATAGAATATTTTCAATCTGAACTTTGCTTACATATCCTTCATTGCCTAAGATATTCATTTCCACCATAGAGTTGAGATAAGGAGAAATTTGCTGTGCGTTGCCTGATGATATAGCTTTATTAATAGATGAAATAGTATCTTGCGTGGAAGATGCTGTAATCATAAGCACACATGCTAATACCGATATAAAATATTTCATTCTCATAATTAAGTTAAAGTAACTCTATGCATACAAATTTTATACCAAACTTTTCTGTGTTTATTGGTTGTACAACAAAATGATTATTCAGGATTGATTTCTATTAATTCAATTTCAAATACCAAAGTAGATCCGGGAGGGATAGAGCCGATATTTCTATCACCGTATGCCAAGTTGGATGGAATCCAAAATTTATAAACGCTGCCTGGAACCATTAATTGTACGCCTTCTGTCCAGCCGGGGATCACTTGGTTGAGTGGAAAAGAGATGGGTTCACCTCTTTGTACTGATGAGTCAAAAACAGTGCCATCGAGTAGTGTGCCGGTGTAGTGAACTTTTACCTTGTCGGTTGCAGAAGGGTGCAAGGTGCTGTTGCCTTCTTTTATAATTTTGTATTGAATGCCGGATTCCGTTTGCTTAATATCTTTGTTTTTGGCATTTTCTTCCATAAATTTGGCACCGGCAATTTTATTTTTGTCAGCTTGCTTTTGCATATTTTCTTGCATTTGTTGCTGAACATGCTGATTGAAATATTGCATCAAGGCATCTTTTTCTTCTTTGTTGATTTTCATTTTGGAACCTTTGTAGCCGTCCACCATGCCTTTGTAATACATTTCAGTATTCAATTCTATGTTGTTTTGGTGAAAGTATTCTCCCATCATATAGCCGTTTGCATATGTGGCGGAATCTAGTTTTGTTTTAAATTTTTGAGCATTTGCATTACCTAAAAACACGCAACATGCTAACATGAATAAAGTATATTTTTTCATTTTATAAATTTTTTATAGTTCAATGTGCAAAAATACAATTTTTATTTTTAATAGGATACAATTTTTTCTACAGCCTTTTTTACAGCAGAACATACTTGCTGAATATCTCGGTCGGAAAGAGAATAATAGACCGGCAAACTTATTTCCTGACTGTAATTTTGATAGGCGGTAGGATAATCTTCTATTTTATAACCTAACTTTTTATAGAAGGACATCATTGGCAAAGGTTTGAAATGAACGTTAACAGCAACATCTTGTTCAAAAATTTCTTGTATGACGGCATTTCGCTGTTGTTCGTTTATGTTTTTGATTCTCAATAAGAAAACATGATAAGATGTGCAACGATTTTCCTCTTCATACAAGGGGACTTCAGCCCATGCATATTGAGAGAAAAATTGAGCGTAAGCGTCAAAAATATGTTTTCTTTTTACCAACATATCGTCTTGATAACGATTTAATTCCACAATGCCGATAGCAGCCATAATGTCGGTCATATTGTATTTGTAGCCGGCTTCTACAATATCGTATTCCCAATTGCCTTTTTGCATTTTGGAAAAAGCATCTTTTGTCTGTCCGTGTAAAGATTTAAAATTTAGACATTTATAAATTTCTGCATTATCAAAAGGCTTTGGCAGATTCAGGCAAATGGCACCCCCTTCCGCTGTGGTGAGATTTTTTACCGCATGGAAAGAAAATACAGACGCATCTGTCAAAGAACCGGTGTGCCGACCCTTGTAGGTAGCCCCGATTGAATGAGCCGCATCGGAAAGAACAAGAATTCTTCCTAATTGTTGTTGAATGTCGGTGACGGGTCTGAACAAATGTTTGATATCTTCTTTGGCAACCAATTGATTAATAGCATCGTAATCACATGGAAAGCCGCCTATATCCACAGGCATGATCACCTTGGTGTTTTCGGTGATATGTTTTTCAATTTCTTTAATATTGATATTAAAATCAGAGGAATTGCAGTCAACAAAAACCACTTTTGCACCACAGTGAACAACCACATTGGCGGTGGCGGCATAAGTGTATGCCGCCACAATTACTTCGTCACCATCTTGTACGCCAAACCATCGTAACATTAATTCTAATCCCGAAGAGGCGGAATTGACACACAAAACATTATTTATACCGCAAAAATCGGCTATCAAATGTTCGAATTCTTTGGTGCGTGGACCGGTTGTAATCCATCCGGATTGTAATACTTTTACTACTTCGGCAATATTTTTCTCGTCTACCCGAGGAGGTGAAAAAGGTATCATAAATTTTTTTTGCAAAAATACAATTTAAATTGATGTGATTGATAAAAAAATGTCATTGGACAATACGAAAAGATAAATTTAAACCTGAAATTTTAATCACGAATGTTGTCAGTAATATTTATTATAGGGATTGTAACATACAAAAATACAATAAGATTGCGGATGGTTGAAAAAAAGAAAGCTCCTCGGCACGAAGAAAAAAAATAAAAAGATAAATGTTAAAAAAAAATCTATTGTATTGTGATGTTAGAGTATTTTTTTTATGTAATTTTGCAAAATAATAAAAAAAAAGAAGATATGAACGAACAATCAGATTATCAACCACAAATGAATGCCCAATCGAATTCTCAAGAAAATGAGGTAAAAAAATACAAACGATTGACGGCTATCTTGTCAGTATTGTGTATTGTATTGGCAGCAGTGGCTATTTACGCTTTAACACATGTAAAAACTTATGTTACAGAAGCTCATGAAGCACAAAACGAGCAAATGGAGCTTCAAATGGAATTGGATTCCATTATGCAGGCTTACAATCAAATCAAAGGAGAGTACGGCGATTTGAATAATGAATTGACAGCAAAAGATAGTGCTATTTTGGCACAAGCAGAAGAAATTCAAACTTTGATAGCCAAACAAGGCGATTACAATCGTATTAAAAAGAAATTGGAGTTGTTGCAAAATCAAGGAAAAGAGTATGTTAACTTGTTGGATTCCTTATATACTGCTAATGCTCAATTGATTACAAAAAATGAGAATTTAACACAAGAGATTACTCAATTGAATGAAGAACGTAGCACTTTGCAAGAAGAAAAAGAGCAATTGCAGACAAAAGTCAATACAGCTGCAAAATTTAAAGCTTACAATGTTTCTTTGAAAGGCTATACTTCAAAAAATGCAGAAACACCAAAGGCAAGACGTGTAAAAAGCATGAAAGTGAATTTTACATTGAGTGAGAATCATTTAGTTTCGGCAGGAGAAATGAATATTTATGCAAGAATTTCTTTGCCGGACGGACGAGTATTGGCATTAGGAACAGGCGATAATTATAGTTTCTTAAATGATGGCAAACGTTTGCAATATACTATCAAAGAAACAATCAATTATGAAAACAAAGCCAAAACTATCAATTTGGTTTGGACATTGCGAGAAGGAGATGCTGCAGTAGAAGGACAATATCACGTTCAATTATTCACGGATGATGATTTTATTGGCGAAGCAAGTATGAATTTACAATAATATTTAAAAATAGTTAAACAATATGGAAATAGAAATTAATGATAACAATTGGGAAAATTTAGTAAATGGAGATAAACCGGTGCTAATCGATTTTTGGGCAACATGGTGTGGTCCTTGCAGACATATTGCTCCATTTGTAGAAAAAATGGCAGAAGAATTCGACGGAAAAGTTGTCGTTGGAAAAGTTAATGTAGATAATCAAGATTGTATAAATATTACATCTCAATTCGGCATAAGAAATATTCCGACATTATTGTTCTTCAAAGGCGGAGAAATTGTTGACAAACATGTCGGTGCTCTTACTGAAAATGATTTAAGAGAAAAAGTTAACAAACTTTTGTAATATTTTATTTTAAAAGCATTAAATTTTCTTTTATAGATAAAAGAAAAGGTAAAAGAGTGTCCATTATGGTTGAATGGGATGGTAATAGCAATATTGTTATCATGAATAATGGTTTGAAAGATAAAAACGAAGAACAACATTCTTCGTTTTTTATCGTTTATATTGAAAAATAGTCAAATATGAAAGCGTTTAAACACAATTTTTTATGTTCTTTAAGTGTATTGCTATTGACATGTTTGTTTGTGCCAGTAGTTTCTGCACAAATAGTTGAACCGGTAAAATGGTCGCAAAAAGTAGAATCTTTGGGAGATAACAAGGCAAAACTTGTTGTCACTGCTAAAATAGAACCGGGTTGGCATCTTTATTCGCAATACAATACCGAAGGAATCACACAGCAAACTGTTTTCACTTTTGAACCTTCTAAAAACTATACTTTAAAAGGCAAGGTAAAAGAGCCAAAATATACCGAATTGAAAGATGATTTCGGCACCGACCGTTATTTTGACATGCAGGTGGTAACTTTTTCTCAAGAAATAGAAGTATTGTCACAAAAAGATTTTACCATCAATCTTTCCATTGATGCACAAGCATGTACAGACGGCAAATGTGTGATGGCCGGTACTGATTTGGTGTTTAAAATCAAAGGAATACCTGCTGTTGTTGAGGAAGTCGCCTCTGATAGTATTGCAGAAAATATAGTGGAAAATGTTGACTCCTCACAAGCAGAAATTGTAGCAAAAGAGGAGGAGGCTTCAAAAATAGAAGTATCATCAAATTTGCAAGACAAGTCTATGCTGATGGTATTTCTTATTTCATTTTTGGCAGGATTGTTATCTTTGATAACGCCTTGTGTATTTCCTATGATACCAATGACGATTAGTTTCTTTATGAAGGGACAAAAATCGCATGCAAAAGGAATCAAGTTGGCCGTATTTTTCGGGTTTTCTATCATTCTCATCTTTGCTGTTTTGGGATTGTTGCTTACGTTAATATTTGGCAAGGATGCCATGTATATTATCAGTACTCATTGGGTTCCCAATCTGCTTTTCTTTATCATTTTTATGATATTTGCTTTTTCGTTTTTCGGCTTGTTTGAAATCACTTTGCCAAGTTCGTGGATCAATCAATCTGACAAACAATCAGAACATGGCGGCTATGTTGGAGCTTTCTTTATCGCTTTGACGACAGTTTTAGTGTCGTTTTCATGTACAGGACCTATTTTGGGGGCTGCATTGATAGAAATGGCATCCGGTTCAAGCAATAGTTTGGTATTTTTTATCTCTATGTTGGGATTTGCATTTGGATTTGCATTGCCGTTTTCCTTATTGGCGGCATTCCCTTCTGTTTTGAAAAAAATGAAGTCAGGTTCTTGGCTGAATACCGTAAAGATAGTTTTCGGATTTTTGGAAATAGCATTAGGTCTTAAATTCTTGTCAATAGCCGATTTAGGTGCAGGATGGGGAATCTTGGACAGAGAAACCTATTTGGCTATTTGGATTGTCACATTCTCTATGTTAGGATTTTACTTATTGGGAAAATTGCGGTTCAAAGGCGATGAACCGGTAGAACATATCGGCGTAGGAAGATTGTTTATGGCATTGACAGTATTTGCCTTTGTGGTTTATATGATTCCGGGTTTGTGGGGTGCTCCATTGAAAGCAATCTCAGGATATATTCCTCCTATGACCACACAAGATTTTGACATAGAACGTATAGTGGTGGAAAATGGAGGAAGTGGTGCCAATGTCAGTACATTGCCGGCTAATAGAAAATATGCCGACCAATTGCATTTGCCGACAGGTTTTGAAGGATTTTTTGATTTAGAAGAGGCAAAAGCCTATGCAAAACAAGTTAATAAGCCGATATTTATTGACTTTACAGGAAAAACTTGTGCAAACTGTAGAGAAATGGAAAATTACGTTTGGAGCAATCCTATGGTAAAGAGTATTTTACAAGAAAAATATGTAATGGTGGCACTATATGCCGATGCTAATTTTATTCACTTAGATGAAAATGACTATGTTGTCAAAAAAGATGGCACTGTTATCAAAACTTTAGGGAAGAAAAATCTTGATTATCAAATGGAACGCTTCAATATGAATGCCCAACCGTTTTATGTGCTAATTGATGCAGAAGAAAATGTTTTGACAGAGCCTAAAGCATACGATAGAGATGTAGAAAATTTTGTAAAATTTCTTGAGAAAGGATTGGAAAATTTTTCAAAATAAATGGGAAAGAAAAAAGAAATTAATACAAAAATCAGTATAAAATACAAAAAAGCAGAATATGAATATTTTCTGTTGACGCATTATACTGCAGGTATTGTCCTAACCGGCACGGAAATAAAATCCATACGGGCAGGTAAGGCAAGTTTTACCGATTCCTATTGTAGCTTTATCAACAATGAATTATGGTTGCATAATCTACATATCAGTGAATATCAAGAAGGCAGTTACAACAATCACGAACCCAAGCGTGATAGAAAACTTTTGTTGACAAAACGTGAGTTGCGAAAAATTAATTCAAAGTTAAACGAAAAAGGGACTACGATTGTTCCTATAGTATTGTTTATCAACGAAAATGGTTATGCAAAAGTAGAGATAGCACTCGCCAGAGGTAAAAAAATGTTTGATAAAAGAGAATCTATCAAAGAAAAAGATAATCGTAGGGATATGCAAAGAGGAGAGCAATATTAGTATGGAAGATGAATATTTAAAAAATATACAATCAAGAGCATTTGATTTGTTAAATTATTATCTCAATGAAAGACCGGATATGATAAGTGCCGGTATCGTCAAAGAAATGCAAGAGGCATTGCATTGTGATCAAAGATACGCTTTTATGATGCTCTTGGCGGAATATTGTCAATTGAATATATTTGGTAGTGAAGAAGATAAAGTGATGTATTATCAATTTATCGACCCTGCTATTCATATATTAAATGTAGAAGACTATAAAAATGACAAATATTATGCTTCTATAAAAATAAATCCCGCAAAATTTGGCAAGTGGGAATTGTTGCAAAAGAAATATCAACCGTTTGAAGTTTTTGTCTGCAACGATATAGCAGTCAATCCGGATGGTCGGCAAGTTCCACAAATAGGTTTGTTTACAGAAGAATTCACTTATCCGGCACTTTTAGAAAATGGTGGTATTAAGATGATACTTACACCCAACGAGATAGAGACTATGCGTCAACCGATAGCAGAGGCTACGGGAAATGTGCTTGCGTATGGGTTAGGATTAGGATATTTTGCTTTTTCGGTTTTACAAAAAGAAAATGTGAAATCGCTTACAATCATAGAAAACTCTGCTGAAGAGATAGAGCTATTTAAAAAATTGATTTTGCCACAGTTTCCACATGCTGATAAACTAAGAATAATACAGGCAGATGCATTTGAGTATGCTGAAAATCAGATGGGGAAAGAACAATTTGACTATGTCTTTACTGATCTTTGGCATGATATTCTCGAAGGTATTCCACTTTATAAGAAGATGAAAACTTATGAAAATTTATCTCCTAATGTAAACTTTTCCTATAGGGCGGAAAAATCTATCAAATGCTACATAGAACGAGTAGAGGAATAACCTTGAGTTTTCAACAAAATGACATTTTAACTAATTCATTCAATGCTATTTAGTGAGTTTCAAAAACTTATAAATTTATTGAAAAAGAATTAAATGAAAAGTGAAAAATTATTTTGCAAAATAGAGGAATAGTTCAATTTTTATTTGTACATTTGCAAATCTTTATAGAATTAAAAATAAATAATGGAAACTAATACTGAAAAGATAGCTGTAATAGGAGGTGGCAGTTGGGCTACTGCAATAGTAAAGATATTGACAAACACTTGTTCTCATGTATGTTGGTGGGTAAGAGAGCCCGAAATAAAAGAAGGTGTGGAACGAAGTGGTAGAAATCCTTTGTTTTTGTCCTCTGCATCATTGGATAAGGAAAAAATAACTATCTCTAATAATTTGAAAGAAATTGTCAATCAGGTAGATATATTAGTTTTGGTGGTGCCGTCTGCCTATATATATGCTTCTATGGAAGTGCTTACTCCTGAAGATTTTGTCGGAAAAATTGTCGTTTCGGCCATCAAAGGTATTGTGCCGGAAACCATGCAGACGGTAACAGATTTTATTATTGACAAATTCAATGTAACAGAAGACAGGTGCTGTGTAGTTTGTGGTCCTTCACATGCAGAGGAAATTGCTGCAGAAAAACTTACTTACCTGACAGCCGGTTCTTGCAAACAAGAATTAGCAGAACATATTGCAAGCATTTTCCGTTGTCATTATGTAAAAATCAATACTTCCCCGGATATGAAAGGCATAGAATTTTCTGTGGTTTTGAAAAATATTTATGCAATCGCCGGTGGTATTTTCCGTGGTTTTGGCTACGGAGATAATTTATTAGCACTATTAAATGCCAATTCTGCTAACGAGATGATAAAGTTTTTGAATGTAGTGGTACCCAACGACAAAAGAGTTTTTTGTTCGGCATCCTACCTTGGAGATTTCTTAGTAACCAATTATTCTCAATATAGCCGTAACAGGACTTTCGGAATGATGGTCGGTCGCGGATATTCTGTTCGTACTGCTCAATTGGAAATGAAAATGATTGCAGAAGGGTATTATGCTACTCGCTGTATTCATGAAGTTAACAAAAAATATCAGGCGGATATTCCAATTATAGAGTCTCTTTACAGAATTTTGTATGAAAATGCTTCTGTAAGAATGGAGACGAACAAATTGTTGGAAATAATGCGATAATTATTGTTGAATATGAAGAATATTTTCATCTTCTATTAAAGGAAGATGATTAAATCTACGCATCAACTGGACAATTGTCAGCACATCTTTTTCGCAATAGGTTTTAATTCTTTCCAAGTTGTGATTTTCCTTCCAATAGGTTTCATGTACTTGGCTGCCATTGATATCATCTTTCGGAGAAGGAATATGAAAGATGTTTGCTAACAAATCTAAAGATGTATAGTGTTTGTAATCACCAAATTTCCACAATTCCATAGTATCCAGAAAAGTTGTTTCCCATGGTTTTTTGCCTTGCGAGTTCAAAATGAAAGGAATGGGAATATTGTGAATGAGCATTCTGCGACAAATGTACGGAAAATCAAATTCTTTGCCATTATGAGCACAAAGTTGGTGTTTGGGTGTGTTGAAATGCTTATTGAGTAAATCAGCAAAAGCTAACAACAACTTTTTTTCGTCATCATCGGCAAAAGAGGTCAATCTTACTTTGTCTTGTACGATATAACCTACTGAAATACAAACAATTTTCCCAAACTCAGCATATATGGCAGCACGAGAATACAATTTCTCGGGTGTATCATCTTCAGAGTGAGCAATTTGAGATGCTTTTATATCCCAAAAATGTTTCATTCTTTCATCCAATTCGTCATAAGTGGCTGTGCCACCAACTGTCTCAATGTCTAAAAACAATATGTTTTCAAGTTCCATAACTATTCTATTTTTAGTATTTTATAAGTAATTTTGTTAAAAGTGAATTCGTCTCCCACTTGTTTGTTTTTCATCATTTTAAAAATAGGGGCAGCTCCGGAAATGACAAAAAAATCGTGATTGTCAAAATGGAGTTTACCTATACCGACAGCAATAAAAAAATATTGTTTATCCGTAATGACAATACTTCCATGTTCTACTATGTGGTTGGTTTTAACGGGCATTTGCGAAAGTGCTTTTATGCAGTTGACAGCTTGTTGTTGCATTTGTTGCATTTGCTCTTTGCTACGTGTAAGTTTGGTGCGAAACGAATCGTATCTATCTTTGTTTTGCCCGTAGTTGTTGATTTGTTCTTGCAATTCGTTGGCAGCCGTTTCTGTCTCCGACAAAATGACTTTTTGTCGTTCTATACATGCTGCAATTAAACGTTCTTTAATACTTGTGTTCATGGTTATTTTGTTTTGTGGTTAATTTTGTAGGCAATACCGCCTCCTAAATAAATGTCAATGCAGTTGAAAAATTTCATTCTTTTTTTCAATTGACCATTGAAACTGGTAAACCCTGCAGAGTAGGAATTGTTTAAAAAAATATAAAAATTGTTTTTGATAGGAATTTCTAATCCTAAATTTACTTTCCCGCCAAAAGTAAAACCTTTTATGTCTTCGGAATGTTTGTTTTCAACAGGTGTAGGATTGTCATTGACACCATTTTTTACCAAAACTTGTTGGCCTTTGGCTTTGGTGTTGCAGACAAATTGAAAATTGGGACCGAAACTGAAATAAAATCTTGCCTTTTCTCCCACTACCAATTCAGGAAAAAAACTTATGTTGATGGATGAAATATCATATCTTGCACCTGTTGCCAAAGTAGTGGAATCGTTGATGGCATCTTCCCGATATATCCATGGAGACTGGCGTTTCCAAATTATTTGCCCTCCCAAACGCATATTTTTGCTTAATTGAAAAGCATCTTCTTTGTAGTTGATGCTTACATAGTAGGCATTGTATTGTGAAAAGGAATAGTAATAGTTTGATTTAGCCTGTGAACAATAGAAAATCGACTGGCAATAGCCGCCTTCTACGCTTATATGTGATTGTGATATAGCGGAAATTGCCATTAGGCAGCATGTCACCGACAAAAGAATTCTCTTATTCATAAAATTGGTTAAAAATGGCGGGTAAAACCCGCCATTTTGTATTTTATTTCATCAAATTGGCGAAATTTTCGTAGAAATATGGAATGGTTTCTATACCTTTGAAAAATTGTTCTAATGGATAATTTTCGTTAGGAGAGTGTATGGCATCGCTACTTAATCCAAAGCCCATCAAAATAGATTTGATGCCTAATATTTTTTCAAATCCGGCAATGATAGGAATACTTCCACCGCTTCTGGTCGGAATAGGAGCTTTGCCATAGGTGGTTTCAAAAGCTTTTTCTGCTGCTTTGTAGGCCGGCATGTCAATTGGTGCTACATAGCAGTCTCCACCATGAAGGAATTCTACATCTATTTTTACACATTTAGGAGCGATGGATCGTAGGTAGGTCATGAATTGTTCTCCGATTTTGTTAAAATCTTGGTTAGGCACCAAGCGTGTAGAAATTTTTGCATGAGCAACAGACGGAATAACGGTTTTTGCACCTTCTCCTGTGTAGCCTCCCCAAATACCGCAAAGGTCAAAAGTGGGGCGAATACCGGTTCTTTCAGTAGTAGAGAAGCCCGTTTCTCCGCAAACATCGTCAATATCTAATGCTTTTTTGTAGTCTTCCAAGTTGAAAGGGGCTTTGGCCATCAAAGCTCTTTCGTGGTCAGATACTACCAAAACATCATCATAGAAGTGAGGAATGGTAATGTGGCCGTCTTTGTCTATCATTTTTGCCATCAAATTGCACAAAACATTGATAGGATTGGCAACTGCCCCGCCATAAATACCTGAATGCAGGTCTCGGTTAGCACCTGTTACCTTTACTTCCCAATAACTCAATCCGCGTAAACCGGTTGTGATAGAAGGTGTATCGGAGGCAATCATACTGGTGTCGGAAACCAAAATAACATCTGCTTTTAGCAAGTCTTTGTTTTCACGGCAAAAATCGTACAAACTGGCACTGCCGATTTCTTCTTCCCCTTCAAGCATAAATTTAACATTGCAAGGCAATTGATTGGTTTTTACCATAAATTCAAAAGCTTTGGCATGCATAAACGATTGACCTTTATCGTCATCGGCACCACGTGCCCAAATTTTTCCGTCTTTTATCACAGGTTCAAAAGGAGTGGTATTCCATTCTTCCAAAGGATCTACCGGCATTACATCATAGTGACCATATACCAAGACAGTAGGTTTGGTTTTGTCAATAATTTTTTCTGCATATACTACAGGATTTCCTTTTGTCGGCATCACTTCGCATGTGTCAGCTCCGGCTTCCAAAATAAATTTTTTCCATTGATTGGCACATTTTACCATGTCGTCTTTATGGTCTGCCAATGAACTGATAGATGGAATTCTAATCAATTCGAAGAGTTCGTCTAAAAATCTTTGCTTATTTTCTTCAATGTAGGATTGTAAATTTTGCATATAAAAAATTTTTATTAAAAAATGAAACAATAAATAATTTGCAAATATAGTAAAAAGTTTTGGTTCAGCGATAACAAAAGCATAATTTTGTGCATTTTTTATCGCAAAAAATAATTTTTGAAAAAATGTTAAAAAATTGGAAAAAAAATAGTTACTTTGCAGATTAAATTAATATGTAAGCAATATAAAATAAAATTTAAAGATATGACAGAAATTAATTGGAAAGAATTACCGTTCGGTTACGTGAAAACCGACTACAATGTACGTTGTTACTTTCGTGACGGCAAATGGGGTGAAATAGAAGTTTCATCTGATGAAAACATCAACATTCACATGGCTGCATCAAGTTTGCACTATGGACAAGAAGCTTTCGAAGGTTTGAAAGCCTATCGTTGCAAAGACGGAAAAATTCGTATGTTCCGTCCTGAGGCAAATGCAGAACGTTTGCAAAGCACTTGTCGTGGTATAATGATGCCCGAACTCAGCACTGAGAAATTTGTTGAGATGTGCAAAAAGGTGGTGAAACTCAACGAACGTTTCATTCCTCCTTATGGTACAGGTGCAAGCCTTTATTTACGTCCTTTGTTAATTGGAACAGGCATTACTGTTGGTGTAAAGCCGGCTGATGAGTACCTTTTCCTCATTTTTGTAACTCCTGTAGGACCTTATTTCAAAGGTGGTTTCAAGGCTAACCCTTATGTGATTACCCGCAAATACGATCGTAGTGCTCCTCTTGGAACAGGTGTTTATAAAGTAGGAGGTAACTATGCTGCATCGTTAAGAGCTCACGTTGAAGCTTGTCATGGCGGAGAATATGCTTGCGAATTCTATCTTGACGCAAAAGAAAAGAAATATGTTGACGAAGCCGGTGCTGCCAACTTCTTCGGTATTAAAGATGGCGTTTACATTACTCCGAAATCTACTTCCATCCTTCCATCCATTACCAATAAGAGTCTTATGCAATTGGCAGAAGATATGGGAATGAAAGTGGAACGTCGTCCTATAGATGTAGAAGAATTATCTACATTCCAAGAAGCCGGTGCTTGTGGTACGGCTGCTGTTATCAGCCCGATTGAACGTTTGGACGATCCTGAAACCGGAAAAAGTTACAATTTCGGTAAAGAGCCCGGTCCGTGGTCAACAAAATTATACGAACGTCTTCGTGGTATTCAGCTAGGAGAAATAGAAGATAAATTTGGTTGGAATACAATCGTTGAATAATCAAAATTTAGTCTAAAATTTAGTCAAAAGGGTAAAATTTCGGTTTTACCCTTTTCTTTTTTGTGAAATATAAAATATTGATTTACAGATAAATATCATATTTTTTATAAACTTTTTGACTACTTGATGCAATTTTATATAAATATTGTTTGAAAAAATGTTATCTTTGCGATTTAGAAATTATCTTGATATGAAACGGAAATTGACGATACTGATAGCGTGTATAGTAGTGATTTTTGTTGCAATGCCGACAAGTGATGCACAAAATATCAATTTGAATAGCATTAGAGAAAAAGGACCTATGTTTGTTACATCATTAGGTTTTTCTCATGGATTTGTACGAATTCCATATACGCCGAGAGGAGAAGAAACATCTACCGAACCTGAAATTTTGAAAGCAGGTTTGCCCGCAGTCAGCATTTCCCAATTTATGGGTTATCAATTTAATCCATATCTTTGTTTAGGTATCGGTGTTGGTTTTGAATATTGGACAGTAAAAAATGCTTATGTTCCAATTTATGTAGATTTCCGCGTGAATATGATGAAAACAAAATTCGCTCCGGTTTGGTACATCAATTTAGGATATAGCAATAGATGGTTTATCAGTTCAAAACCCTATAAATCTACCACAGGTAATGGTTCGGATTATATCATACATGGTTCCAAATCCGGGTTGATGGGGGAAACCGGTTTTGGCGTAAAAGTAAATGTGAAATATTCTACAGCATTGAATGTATTTGTTTTCGCTAAATTTCAAGAATCAGCCCTTCGCTATTATAACGGCTCAGCTGCCTTGAGTCAAAGTATGAAACCTATTTTGGTTGATACAGACCAATCCTGTGTTTATATTTCTTTAGGTGTAAAAGCCGGAATTACCTTCTAAAGAGAAATTATTTTTTCTGTTAACTCACAAATTTTTGTAAAATTACATTTGTATGGATGCTCACAGTGGTTTCCATGTGTAATTTCTTTTAGTGTGCCGATGTCGTTTTTGGCTTTTGTCATTTTGTTCGCATTTTCCGCTATATAATCTTGTAAATCAACAATTTCTTTTGTAACATCGGTACAAATTATATCTTCAATAGTTATATGATCAAAGTCTGTTTTAGAGGCTAAGTGGACAAGATAGAATTTGTCGGGTTTGAAGTTGGCCAAATTCATAACATAATATTGGAAAGCGGCATCGTTGAAATACGTTTCGGAAAGTTCCACCGAACTTTTCACTTCATAAGCTATTAGCTGATTATTTTCTTTTACCAAGATATCCAAAATGGATAAAAAGTCTGTAGAAGAAAAAGTTGCTTCATAGATGACGGCTTTTTCTTGGTTTGCCAAAATTTCTTTTACCTTGTTCTCTGCTTTTTTTATATCAGAAGGATAGTTGGAGGCAGGAGAACAATCAATTCCATTGGGAAACAATTCCCAAGCCAACTTGCCAAAATCGTGGCCTTGTTTGAATCTCACTTGCAACTCCGGTGAAAGGGGATCGCGAAACTGATAATAATTTTTGTAGAAATACAATGCTTTTAGGCATTGTAAACCGGCGATATAGGCACTTTTTGAAATAAATCCGCCACGTTTTATTGCCATAGCGGGTGGTGTAAAATATTGTTGATACCGGTTTCCAAACTGGTCAAAGGTCGGTTGAGCAAGGTTTTCATGTTGGTTATATCCGGCAACCTTCTGCTCATGTCGCCTTCTTTTAGTGGAGGCAAATGAACAATTTCTGATTTAGAATTTGTCAATTTTATAATTGTTTTTGCCAAATCCAACACCGAAGTTTCGTTGTCATTGCCGATATTGACTACTTCGTTGATAAACAAGTTATCTTCTGCAGCCCGATAGCAGGCGTCAATATTATCGTCTATGTAGCAAAAAGTTCTTGTTTGTGAACCATCTCCATAGATGGTAATAGGTTTATTGTGAATAGCCATATCAATAAATCGGGAGATGACAAAATCTTTTGATTGTTTCGGGCCATAGGTGTTGAAAAATCTAAAGATAGTATATTGCAAATCATATTCTTTGTGATAAGAACGAAGAAATGCTTCTCCCACATTTTTCACCACGGCATAAGGTACGCGAGAGTTAAGCGGAGTGGTGATTTCATTTTGTGGGAATGAAACAGGTTCGCCATACACTTCTGATGAACTGGCAAAGAAAATTCGTTTTATGCTGGTACTTTTGGAGATATTTAAAATATTGCGAAATCCTTCCAAATCGTTCAAAACATGACACGGATTGGCTTGTGTGCGTTGTACTCCTACTACAGCTGCGTAGTGGAAGACAAAGTCGAAATGATAGGCGAGCATTACTTCTGCAATGTCTCTATAATTATTGCAGTCGCCTTTTACAAAACGCCAATTTTTTTGTTTGCTGTCAGGAAGTTTACTGGAAAATCCGGTAGAAAGATTATCAAAAATGATGACAAAATTTTCCGGATCTTGGATTAATTTTTCTGCCAAACAACTGCCAATAAACCCTGCTCCTCCTGTTACTAATATTTTTCTCATGCTATTTGTTGTTGAGTAAATTGATAAGATATTGACCGTAACCACTTTTTAGCAATGGTTTTGCCACTTTTCTAAGTTGTTGTTTGTTGATGAAACCTTGTTCATAGGCTATTTCTTCTATACAACCAATTTTTTTGCCTTGTCGGTCTTCGATAACTTGCACATATTGTGATGCTTCCATCAAAGATTTGAAGGTTCCTGTATCCAACCAAGCGGTGCCTCTTTCCAAAATGGAAACTTTTAGTTTGCCGTGTTCAAGGTAGTATTTGTTAACATCGGTGATTTCGTATTCACCACGGGCACTTGGTTGTATGTTTTTTGCCACTTCTACAACGGAGTTATCGTAGAAATAGAGTCCCGGAACAGCATAGTTGGATTTGGGTTGTTTGGGTTTTTCTTCAATAGAAAGAGCCTTGAAATTTTTGTCAAATTCTACTACGCCATAGCGTTCAGGATCGTTGACATGATAAGCAAATACGATGCCTCCATCGGGATGCGTGCAATTTTTGATATTGTTTTCAAAGCCGCTGCCATAGAATATGTTGTCACCGAGGATGAGGCAGACATCGTCTTTGCCGATGAATTTTTCACCTAAAACGAATGCTTGTGCGAGTCCGTTGGGGACTTTTTGTACTATATAACTGAATTTACAGCCTATTTGTTCGCCGCTGCCTAATAATTTTTTAAAATTAGGCAAGTCAGAAGGTGTGGAAATAATCAATATTTCTCTAATTCCTGCTGACATGAGCACACTAATAGGGTAGTAAATCATAGGTTTATCATAAATGGGCATCAATTGTTTGCTCATTGCTAATGTTAAAGGGTGCAAACGAGTGCCGGCACCTCCTGCTAAAACAATTCCTTTCATTTTTATCATTAAAAAATAATTTGCAAAGATATATTAAAATTGGCAGTTTTTCAACAAAAATGCAAAAAAGTTTTTACAACAAGACAAAAATTACCCATTTTTCCTATTAGAGAAAGTGGTTGCCAAAGGTAATCACACTTATGTATAACAAAATATAAATGGTAATTTGTTTATTTCAAGTTGCTTTTCCAATAGTATTAGCATTCGATGTTTTCTAATTGTCGGAAAAAATCAGGATAAGACTTGTTAACACATTCTGTATTATCTATTTGCAGGTGTTTTATTTTTGTTTTCAATAAGGCAAGACTCATGGCTATACGATGGTCGTTGTGAGACGAAAAACTATATTGTTGCGGAAATTTTTGTTTATATGTATTGATTATCAAATCGTTCCCGTTAAAAGTAATAGAGGCAAAATCGTGCAATTCGGTTTGAAGAGCAACTATGCGGTTGCTTTCCTTGTATTGAAGGTTACCGATATGAGAAAGTATGGCATTGGTTTTTGTGCCCACACAGACAACGGCTAATAGAGGTACAAGGTCTAAGTTGTTGTGGCAGTCAAATAAAAAATTGTTTACAGGAGATGAAACTTTTTTTTCTATCAAAATGCCATCGGGGAGAAAACGGGTGTCGGTGCCAAATTGTTCAACTATATCAACAATAATGCTATCTTTTTGATAGTCAGATTTGTGCATATCTTTTAATAAGATGGATATTTTTTGGTCTAATGTAACCCAACCCCACCAATAAGCCGCAGAAGACCAATCTTTTTCCACTTTTATTTTTTTAGCAGAGGTATTGTAGAAACCTTTGTAAACAATTTTATTATCAGCAAGTTGTATGTCAATTCCTAAATCTTGCATCAAAGCAGCGGTTTGTTGTATGTATTGCAAAGAATAAGTCAGGTGATTGAAAGTGATGGTTTTTTCCCCTTCGAAAAGTGGCAAGATAAGCATCAAGGCAGAAACAAACTGGCTGCTTTTTTCCGCATTGATGTCAATATGATTGAATGACAGTTTTTTACCATTTATTTTCAAAGGAGCAAAGCCTATATTATTTATATATGTAATGTCGGCACCAATTGATAGTAGTGCGTCAACAAGGTCGCTGATAGGTCTTTGGCGGAGTCGTTCTGTCCCGTCCAAAATCCAAGTTCCTTTTTGTGTGCAAAGATAGGCAGTGAGAAAACGAAATGCAGTGCCACAATCATTAATATTAATAGTAGCATTTTTTTGAGTTTGTATGGTATTGAGGGCAGTTGCTAAAATTTGTGTGTCGGTAGAAGTAGAAATATTTTCTATTTCTACATTTTGTCGGAGTACATGTTGCAACATGAGCAATCGGTTGCTCATACTTTTTGAAGCGGGTATGTCAATTTCGTATCTCATTCTGCAAAGGTAGCATTTTTCGGCACAAGATTTGCATAAAGAAGGTGAGAATTTTAATTTTATGATAAAAATTCAGTCAATTAATAAAAAAAATGATATTTTTGCAAAATAAATAAATAGACTAAAAAATAATAAATTATGAAAGTGAAAGTTTTAATAATCACAGCGTTAGCACTTGCCATGTCTGCAGTTTCTTTTGGACAAAATTCTTTTACTGTAGATGCCGGCGATGGTGGTACAGGGAATTTGGTATTAGAACCATGTGAATTGGGAGGAGGAATGCCATTTATGGAAGTATTGAAAGAAAGAAAATCCAATAGAGATTTCCAACCGGCAGAGATTGAGTCAAGACTTTTGTCAGGTTTATTGTGGGCTGCCAATGGCATCAATCGTCCGGGAGAAAACAAAAGAACGGCTCCGTCTTCCAGAAATTCACAAGAAATAGACATTTATGTACTTACTAATAATGGTGTATATTTGTATATGCCGGAAGATCAGCAAGTGAAGAAAGTTAGAAGCGGCGATAGTAGAAAAACCGTTATTAAAAGCGACAAAGAGATGAATGCTCCTATCGTGTTGTTGTTGGTAGCCAATTATGACAAGATGAAAGGTTATGAAACAGCCGATAGAGATTTCTATGCACCATTAGATTGCGGATATGTAAGCCAGAATATCTATTTGTATTGTGCTTCGGAACATTTAAGAACGGTTGCCATGGGCAATATAGACAGAGTGGCAGCTGCCAAGATTCTCGGCTTAAAAAATGGAAAAGTGATGCTGGCACATCCTGTTTCTATGGATTAAAATAGGCTAAAAACGATTAAAAAACAGCAATTTGCCGAGGTAAATTGCTGTTTTTTTTGCACATTTTGAAATTGTAAAAAGTTGATTTTCAAACAATACGTTTTTGCAAAGGAAGTATAACGACAAAAAAAATAGTTTTTAACAATTTTGTATTGAAAAAAGTACTAATTTTGCACGCTCAAAAGTACCGTATTATTATCCACAAACAAAGAAGGTGAAATATTTGTTTGTAAAAAAATTGATTAGTTAATAAAGTATTAGTAAAAGAAAAATGAACACGTTAAGTTACAAAACCATATCAGCCAATAAGGCAACGGTGAATAAGGAATGGTTGTTGATAGATGCAGAAGGAGAAGTATTAGGTCGTTTGGCATCTGTAGCAGCTAAATTGTTAAGAGGTAAACACAAGACGAATTACACACCGCATGTAGATTGTGGAGATAATATAGTTGTTATAAATGCGGATAAAATTCGTTTAACCGGCAGAAAGATGACCGATAAAGTATATGTAAGACACACCGGTTATCCAGGCGGTCAACGTTTTACCACTCCAAAAGAATTGTTAAATAAGAAACCTGTGGCAGTAGTAGAGCATGCAATAAGAGGAATGCTTCCAAAAACAAAATTAGGAGATGCTATTTATCGTAATTTGTATGTATATGCAGGTGCAGAGCACAAGCAAGAAGCACAAAAACCACGTTTAATTAACATTAAAGACATTAAATAGTTATGGCAGTAATAAATACATCAGGAAGAAGAAAAACCGCAGTTGCACGTATATACATGTCTGCAGGTGCCGGAAACATTACCGTTAATGGTCGTGATTACAAAGAATATTTTCCAACCGGTACACTTCAATATGTAGTAACACAATCTTTGCAATTGACCAATGCAATGGGCAAATACGATATCAAAGTCAATCTTGACGGAGGTGGAGTACAAGGACAAGCTGAAGCATTGCGTTTGGCAATTTCAAAAGCTATGTGTGAAATCGATCCGGCTAATCGTTTAATCTTGAAACCTCAAGGATTGTTAAGTAGAGATCCTCGTATGGTTGAACGTAAAAAGCCCGGTCGTCCAAAGGCAAGAAAACGTTTCCAATTCAGCAAACGTTAGTATTAAGAATTATAATATTAGATTACAAAGCATTAGTAAGTGTTTAGTATCTAAATTGGAAAGATTTTCGGAGTATTTCGAGACTACTTTTCAATTGAGTAAATAACAGAATGTAAACATTAAAAAAAAGAGAAAATGTCAAGCGTAAGTTTTAACGAATTGTTAGACGCAGGTGCACATTTCGGTCACCTAAAAAGAAAATGGAATCCAAACATGGCTCCTTACATCTTTATGGAAAAAAATGGTATTCATATCATTGATTTGCATAAAACAGAAGCCAAAATTAATGAAGCAGCAGCAGCTATGCAGCAAATTGCCCGTACCGGCAGAAAAATCATGTTTGTAGCAACAAAAAAACAAGCAAAAGACATCATTGCAGAATATGTTGGTGCAGTAGGTATGCCGTACGTTACAGAACGTTGGCCCGGTGGTATGTTGACAAACTTTGCCACTATCCGCAAAGCTGTTAAAAAAATGTCTACATTGGACGATTTGATCAATAGCGACCAATGGAAGAATATTTCTAAACGTGAACGTCTTCAAATTCAACGTGAACGTGCAAAATTGGAAAAGAACTTAGGTTCTATTTCAGAAATGAGTAAATTGCCGTCTGCTTTGTTTGTAGTGGATATCCTAAAAGAACATATTGCTGTAGCAGAAGCAAAAAAATTGAATATCCCTACTTTTGCTATCGTGGATACCAATTCAGATCCCAATGCAGTAGATTATGCTATCCCTGCTAATGACGATGCTTCGAAATCCATTGCTATTATTGTAAAAGCCATGTGTGATGCTATTCAAGTCGGCTTGAATGAAAGAGCTTTGGACAAGGACAAAGTCGAAGAAGAAGCAGAAGAAGAGGTTGCTGAAGACAAAAAAGAAGAAGAAGCTGCACCAAGAACTGGTCGTAGAAAACGTATCAATGAAGGTGAAAATGCAAGTGAGAGACAACCTCGCAGAAATGTAAGAAAATAAATTGTTGAACATCTAAAATTTGAAAATTATGGCTATAACAGCTGCAGAAGTAAACAAATTAAGACAAATGACCGGTTCCGGTATGATGGATTGCAAAAATGCTTTGGTGGAAGCAGAAGGCGATTTTGACAAAGCCATTGATATTTTACGTAAAAAAGGTCAAAAAATAGCTGCAAAACGCGCTGATAGAACTGCAAGTGACGGATATGTATATGCACAAGTAAGTGCTGACAAAACATTCGGTACAGTTGTAATGGTTAATTGTGAAACAGATTTTGTTGCAAAAACGGAAGATTTTATCGGTTTTGCTAAACAAATCAGCAATTTCTCTATTGCCAACAAAATACAAGATTTGCAAAAACTTTTAGATGCTCAAATCGAAGGCAGAACAGTTGCTCAATTGTTGACCGATATGACTGCTAAAACAGGTGAGAAAGTAGAATTGAATCGTTATGAAGTTATCAATCAACCTTTCGTATCTTGCTACAATCACAATGGTAATCGTTTGGCTGTTATTGTTGGCTTTGACAAACCATGTGAAGGCTTGGATGTAACCGGTCACGAAATTGCTATGCAAATAGCTGCCATGAGTCCTATTGCAGTAGACGAAGCATCTGTTGCTCAAGAAGTGATAGATCATGAAATTGAAATTGGCAAAGAACAAGCTATCAATGAAGGCAAACCTGCTGAAATGGCAGAAAAAATTGCTAAAGGTCGTTTGAACAAATTCTTCAAAGAAAATACTTTGATGAACCAAGAATTTGTAAAAGACAACAAAAAAACAATTGCTCAATATTTGAAAGAAACAGATGCAAGTGTTAAATGTACCGGTTTCTTCCGTTTGCAATTGGGAGAATAATCATTGTAATTAAAATTTAATTAGTTAAAAAGGCTGTCTTAGGACAGCCTTTTTTTTGTTATCATTATAGTGATGTTTGTTTGAAGCGAAAAAGTGTAGCTGGGACGCGTCATGGCACGTCCTTACAATTGCAATTCGGATATTTTAATTAGCAAATATGTAGTTTATCTATACAATTACCATCATAAATGGAGAACAAAATCCTCCGCCTTGCAGGCACTCCCTAAAGAGGGGAATTTCCCCATTCTAAGGGGAAGTAAGGGGGATTTATTTTCCATTTTCTTCTTCGATTTTTCTCTAATGCGGAAGGATGGAATTTGCAAACGTAATTCGTTTAGAATGGTATCCTTATCTACTATCCCATTCTTAAATATTTGTGTTATGAATAATGCCTTTATTTTTTGTTACTTTTGTATCATGACAAAAGTAAATAAAAAAGGTTCAAGACAACTTTAGAAACAAAGATATTGTATAACAGATTGAATATTTGATAAATATAGTCAAAAAAAATGTTGCAGATTTACACAAGACAAATTAGCGATGTTATCCTTCTTTTTTGTTGAAGCATGTTTTACATCTTTTCCGCCATAGAAACTTCTTTCATGGCTTTCCTATAAAGAATAAATACAGCAATGAAAAAAGAAAAATCGAATAGATGGAATAGAGAGGTATAAGAGAAATACTTGTCAGCGTGAACCACTGTTTCTACTATTAAATTGTATTTATTTAGAATATCATACAAAAAGTAGAAAGAAAATTTATTAATCACAACTATGATTAATATAATAGCGAGGGAGATAGTAATCCGATGTCGTTTTTTTATCAGCAAATATACGGCTCCTATAGTAAGCAGTAAATACGTCAGGTTGGCAGTGATATTAATGGGCAATGGATTTTGTAACCCCCTGCATTGAAATGCAATGGTATGGATAGTTCCCAATAAGTAATCGAATGTGAAAATAAAGAGTACTCCACCATAGAAACAATGTGAAAGTGTATCTGATGTTTTTGTTTCATTGTTTTTATTTTCCAAATGGTAGTGCCACCACAAATAGGCTAAAACAAGAAGCATTCCTGCTATTGCTGTGCATGCACGTGTGTTGACCAAAATATTTCCTGTGTTTAAATTTTCTAAAATAGAATAATTGAAATGGGGTTGTAACAAGTAAGTTTTTATAAAATATTCCGCTATACGCAATACTTCTATAAGCACTCCGATTGCTATTAGATGTTTCCATTTGATATCGGGAAGAAACGGCTTGCGAAAAACATAGAAAAAGAGGGTAAGTTCTATTATAAAAATACCGATTTCTACGGGAACAGGATTGACGAGAAATTCCAAATCTACTTGGAATAATATAGCAATTCCACAAATGTAATAAAATAATTTATATAGCAGTATTCCGAATAGGAAATAGCAATATTCTAAATGGTTGTCAGTAGAGATTTCTTGTTGCATAGTAGAACAATTATTTATTTACACATTTTGTAGGCTTCTTCGTGCACTTTAGAGCGGATACTCATGGTAGTGAGTTTGTTGTTTTCTGCGTTGGGATTGACGCGGTTGGACAAGAAAATATAAATTAAATCGTATTGTGGGTCAATCCAAACAAAGGTTCCTGTAAATCCGCTATGGCCATAGCTAAGCGGGGAGGCTGCATCACAACAAGGACTTGCCGCATGGTTTCTTGCAGGTTTGTCCACTCCCAAACCTCTTCTACAAGGACTTGTATTGGGGAAATAGTAAGAGGTGAACAAATTAACTGTTTCCGGTTTTAACAATTGCTGTCCGTTGTAGTTGCCTTCGTTGAGCAACATTTGGCAAATGTTATACAAATCGTGGCAGTTGGAGAACAATCCTGCATGTCCGGAGACACCTCCAAACATAGCCGCCACTTGGTCGTGTACGTAGCCTTGTAGGTGTTGTTTGCGGAACAAGGTATCGTTTTCGGTAGGGGCAATGTTCGCCTGATCAATCGATTGCAAAGGATTGAAATGCGTGTTGTGCAGATGTAAAGGAGCATAGAAATGTTTCTCTACAAACACATCTAAAGGCATACCGCTAATCGATTCAACAATTTGTCCTAAAAGATAAAAACCGATATCGCTATACAGGTAGTTGCTATCTTTCTTCAAAGTAGCCGACTTGACTTTTGTCCACATGGTGTCAATATAGTCGGTTTTCATATAAATATTTTGTGCCACACAGATGGCAAATTCGGGAGAATAGTCGGATTGGTAGATGTCGCTTCTTAAAGAATGGTCTTTGTTGAGGGTGGCGGTATAAAAAGGTATCCATGCCGGCAAAGACGCTGTATGCGTGAGCAGTTGATAAATTTTTATCTTGGCTTTGTCAGAGTTGGCAAAAAAGGGCAAATATTTAGCAATGCTATCGTTTAGATGAAGTTTGCCTTCATCGTACAATTTCATGATTGCCAAAGTGGTTGTCATCATTTTGGTAACAGATGCCAAATCATAAACAGTTGATTCTTTTACCTTTACTGTGTCATGATAGGAAAAAGTTCCGTATGATTTTTGATAGAGAATATGCTTGTCTTTGGCTATGAGTATTTGACAGCCGGGCATGGCCTTGTTTTTGATGGCATGATGAATAATGTTGTCAATTTCTTTACCGTGATGTTGTACAAGGAGTTGTATTTCCTCAGGAGTTTTGCCCACTTTTAGGCCCGTATGTAGCGGAAATTGCTTCAAGGTGACGGGCAGTTTGCCTGAAACAGGGTTGATACCGCAAAGAGCATTGGCGAGGGCTTTTTCTGCCATCGGCAGGGGGTGGTAGCCGACCAAAATGGCGGCAAACCTATCTGCAAAAGGCAATTCATCAATGGCATACGGATTGCCGGCTACAACCAATATCACCGGAATCGTATCCATGGTCAGTTGGTTTAAAAATTTGATAGTTTGATCCGATAGTCCGTAGTGATTGGCGGGATATTGATTGAGATTGGATAAACTGACAATGATATAGTCGGCAGTTTTTTTAGCAGTTGCAATTTCTGTTTGTTTGCTACCGATGGAAGTTTTTGCTTCAATGGTGGTAATATCAGCGTGTCGTTGTAGGATTTCTGCAAACACATTTTCACCGCTTTTTGCTTCCCGAAGATACAATCCTTTTTTGTCAGCAGAAAGAGGAATGATATTCTTGTCGTTTTTCAGCAAAGTGACAGCCTTTTGCATCAAAAAGTCGTTCAAGTCGCTACTTTCCGGTGTGTTGATATCGTCAACAACATGGTCAAGAGAGAGTGTATTGGCATTATTAACAACATATTTCTCCTTCATTTTCAGCACTTTCATGCATTTTTTGTTAATATCTTCCACTTCCAAACGACCATCTAAAATGGCTTGTTTGATAGATAGAAAAACCGTTTCAAGTTGACCGGGCAATAGCAATACATCGCAACCGGCCATCAAACATTGCACTTCTCTTTCACCGGCGGGAAACAATTTGGTGAGACCGCCCATATCTATGCCATCGGTGAAGACGAGGCCATTGAAATTCATATTTTTTTGCAGCAATTCGGTAGTGATGATTTTAGAAACGGTGGCAATATGTTTAGGTGTGGAGTCCAATGCCGGCATATAGAGGTGCCCCACCATGACAGCATCCACACCTTGCTGAAAAAGATATTGAAAAGGGAGTAGTTCCACTTTTTGCAGTCTTTCTAAAGGTTGATTGACGGTTGGAGCATCTTTGTGTGAATCTGTTTTTGTATCTCCATGACCGGGGAAATGTTTTGCACATGCCATCACACCGTTGTCTTGCATGCCTTTCATATAGGCAGCACCGCAAATTGCCACCTGCCATGGGTCGGCACCAAAGGAACGGCTATTGATAACAGGGTTTTCAGAGTCAATATTTACATCTATACAAGGTGCAAAATTGACATGGATACCCATTCTTTTGCATTGTTGTGCCATAGAAGCTCCCATTTGATAAATCAAAGCGGTGTCTCCTCCTGCTCCTAATGCCATTTGGCGAGGATAAAGGGTTACACTGTCCAAACGCATACCCAAACCCCATTCTCCGTCTATGGCAACCATCAAAGGAATTTTGCTGACAGCTTGAATTCTGTTGGTTAATATTGCTTGGCGATAGGGACCTCCTTGGAAAAAGCAAACACCACCCACTTGATATTTGTCAATATAGTTAATAATTTCTTGGCAATATTTTTCATCTTTGTTGGAATGAATACGTATCATCATCAGTTGGGCAATTTTTTGATCCAAAGAAAGTGTCTGGAAAACAGAATCTGCCCAAGAATAGTTATTGTTGGAGCAAGTTGTGGTAGAACTTGTTAGCGAACAAGTGGAAACGGCAGCAAAAATGATTGTCAAAAGAGTGATAACGTATTTATTATGCATGGATGGTTCAAGATTAACTTTTACACTGCAAAGTAAAACAAAACAAAGATTTAAAAAGTTTTTGTTATGTCATTTTTTTTAACATAATTTTGTTGAATGGTGCCTTGTATGAAAAGATTGATTTTTTACTAAAAGATTACAATAAAAATCGCTGTTAATCGTTAGGGAAAACAAAAAAAGACGATGATTCAGTTTGAACATATAAATATACTTTACGGTTTGTTGTTGGTGCCGGTGATGGTGGCGGTATATATTTATTTGTACTACCGACATAAAAAAGCAATGGCAGAATATGGAGAATCTTCTTTGTTGTCCGATTTGATGCAAGACAGATCCAAAGCCATGCAGCATGTTAAATTCATTATCTTGTGTTTGGCATGGTGTGCCATGATTTTTGCCTTGGCCAATCCGCAAAAGGGGAGTGGGCAAGTGACCGAAAAACGAAAAGGTATCAATATCATGTTTTGTGTGGATGTTTCCAACAGTATGTTGGCAGAAGATTATGTCCCCAACAGAATAGAAGCCGCCAAGCGTAGTTTGATATCGTATATTGACAAATTGAAGGGTGATAGAATCGGTGTGGTGATATTTGCAGGAAAATCGTTCGTGCAGTTGCCGATTACATCAGATTATGCAGCCGCCAAAATGTTTGTTTCCAGCATTTCTCCCTATCAAATTGCCACACAAGGAACAGATATAGCAGGTGCTATCGACCAAGCCGCCGCCTCTATGCTGACGACTATCAATTTGAAAAATCCCAATTCCAAGGCCAAACAGAACAATGTGATAGTAGTAATTTCCGACGGAGAAGATCATTTTGATGAAGCTGCAGAAATAGCAGGCGACATAGCTAAAGAACAAGGCATTAAAACTTATACCATCGGTGTGGGAAGTAGCAAGGGAGAACCCATTCCTATTCGAAGAAATGGTCATATAGAATACAAAAAAGATAACGAAGGCAATACAGTGATTACCAGGTTAAATGAACAAACATTGCGAGATATAGCCCTTGCAGGGGAAGGTGCTTACATTTATGCCAACAATTCATATTTAGGTTTTGACAAATTGAGTCAGGAATTGGATAAATTGGAAAAGGCAGAAATAGAAGATGTTACTTATGCAAGATATGAAAGCAAATTTTATATTCCGCTGGCAATAGCCTTGGCATTGTTGGCAATAGAAGTATTTTTGTATAAACGTAAATTGTTTAATTTTAAATTGTTAAATAAGATAAAACAACATTCTATGTTGAAAATTATTTTATTGTTTTTGTTGAGTCTATCTGTATTGAACGGTATTCAAGCGCAGACCCATAGCGAGTTGCAATCCATGCGAATGGGCAATAAGCAGTATTTTAAAGCGGAGAAGCTAAACAAAGATGTGGCAAAATTGCAACAGCAAAATAGAAAAAGCAATGAAAGTATTATTGCCGCCAAACAGGCACAAGCACAAAATTTGTATCAACAAGCCAATACCAATTATATTAAAGCCAATGCCTCTACAGGAAATTATTATAAAAGTCTTTACAATCAGGCTGCCAGTTTGTATAAACAAGGCAAATACGAGGAGGCGACTAAAAAATTAGATCCTGTAGTCAATAACGGACAGGTAAGTGACAGAGTAAAAGCCAAGTCTTATTACAATTTGGGCAATAGTTTGGTGCAGGCGGAAAAATATCAAGAGGGTATCAATGCCTACAAACAAGCATTGAAACTCAATCCTAAAGATATGAATGCCAAGTATAATTTGGAATATGCTAAAAAGAAGTTGTATGTGCAACAGCAACAACAACAACAGCAACAGCAAAACCAAAATCAAGACCAACAACAAAATCAGCAAGGTCAGCAAAACCAGCAAAATAAAGATAATAATGACCAGCAAAATGGTCAAAATCAACAACAAAACCAACAGGATAAAAATAAACAGCAAAACAAAGATCAGCAAAATCAACAAGACAAAAATAGTCAAAACGGCGACCAAAAGCAGGAGTCGGCAGCAGACAGACAAAAGCGGGAAATGGCAAAACGTCAGTTAGATGCTTTGCAGCAAAATGAAAAAAACACGCAAGAAAAAGTGCAACTGATGGAACGCTCGGCAAGGTCGGTAAAACAAGAAAAAGATTGGTAGGATGAAGATGAAAAAAAATATATGCAGTTTATTGATATTGAGTGTAATATTACTCAATTCGGTGAATATTTTTGCTCAATTTACTTGTTCTTTGCGATCTCCAAGCGAAGTGGAGGTGGGCGAAGCTTTTAGAATCAGTATTGAAATGAACGAACGACCTTCATCGCAACCTCAATTCAATTTGCAAAATTTCGAGGTGGTGGCAGGTCCGTCAACAAGTATGTCGTCGTCAACATCGTTTATTAACGGTAAAATGACTTCGGAAACCAAATGTACCTATACTTATACTTTAATAGCCAACAAGGAAGGTTCTTTTACGATTCCTGCCATTACCATCAATAGCAAAAGCGGTTCCGCCAAAACCAATCCGGTGACCATAAAAGTGGTAAAAGGTGCGGCAAGAGCCTCTTCTTCACCACAACAATCGCAAAAAAGTCAAAGCCAGTCATCTGCTTCACAGCAAACTGCCACATCGAATACTTTTGACAAAAAAGATTATTTTGTTCGTGCCTCTGTCACTAATGCCAATCCTTATGTAGGCGAACAGGTGATTATCAAATATAAGTTGTATATAAGTTCGCAAGCTTATGGTTATCAAGCGAGTGTAACGTCCATGCCGTCAGCAAGCAGTTGTTGGACATACGAATTAGGCGACAAAAATGCAGAGCCGAAACCTCACACCGAAACGTATAACGGCAAGCAATATTCGGTAGTAGATATAAGAACCATTGCCGTTTACCCGCAAAAAAACGGCGAAGTGACAATTAGTCCTTTGGATATGGACATGGTGGTGCAAGTTGTTGTCCGTCAGCAAAGACCATCGAGCGGTGATCCGTTTTTTGATGCTTTTTTCGGAGGTATGAGCCAGCAGGTGCAAAATCTCAATTTGAAAGTATCATCCAATACTGTCAATTTGCATGTAAAAAGTCTTCCCACGACAGGGCAACCCGCTGATTTCAGCCATTTGGTGGGAAAATTCACTATAAAGAGCAGCCTGACAAGAGATGAATTAGATGCCAATGACGCCACTAATTTGAGGATAACCGTTTCCGGTGAAGGCAATCTGCAGTATGTGGATGCACCGCAATTGGATTTGCCGGCCGATTTGGATGTTCATGAACCTAAAATTATTGACAATATTCACACCCCGATTACGGGTGTAAGCGGTTCGCGTACATTTGAATACGTCATTATTCCTCGAAATGCAGGAAAATATGAAATTCCTGCTACCGAGTTCACCTATTTTGACAAAGGCAAAGGACAATATGTAACTATTGCCACACAACCTTATACATTGAAAGTCAACAAAGGCAAAGCAAGTAGCGGTGCTGTTTATTCTTCTGCCAATAAGGAAGATATCAAAATATTAGGCAATGATATCCGCCACATTAAAGAGGCTAAATTACAACAGCACTATTCTGCCTTTTTCGGAACGCCATTGTATTGGATATTATTGGCATTGCCGATAGTTTTACTATTGGTTTTGATAGTTTTGTTGCGTAAGAAGATCAAGGAAAACCAAAATATGGTGCTTGTAAAAGACAAACGTGCCGCCAAAACCGCCAAAAAACGCTTAAAGAAGGCCGAGCAGCTCTTAAAGGCAGGTGCGGACAAGGAATTTTATATAGAAATTTCACAAGTGTTGTGGGGATATGTAAGTGATAAATTCCATATTCCGGTGGGACAATTGTCATTAGACACTGCCGAAGAGCAGTTGCTGAATCGACAAATGAAGCCGGAAGCCATAGACATGTTCCTAACCACGCTGAAAGATTGTGAATATGTTCGTTTCGCACCTTCCGCAGATATCACCCCGCAAAAAATGTACGAAAAAACTTTCCGTTTTATTACAGAAATAGAAAAAGAATTGAAATAGAGCAATAGATATAGATATAAAGCAAATCAAAAATAGCCGGATATATGACTATTTCTATTGCGGTAGCATCTTCCAGCCAGAAAAAATTGTTGAATGGTGGGATGATGGCGACGAGGAGACTTTACGGCAGTCTGCCCGAAATGCGGTGTGGATGCAGTCCTCGGGGATGATTGTGGAGAGAAAATTATTCATTCTCTCCTTGAACTGATGCATATTGAGTGGCTTGAAGAAGGGATAGGTGATTATAAGTGGGAATGATTTGTCTATTTTGTATGTTGCTACACTATTATTGAAGAATAATTATATTACTTATACTTTTAGCAAACCAAAAAGAAAAAGGGCGGCATGATTTCATGCCGCCCTTTCATTATCACATATGTATATGTTACGTTTTTATAGTATGCGTTATATTTTCAGTAGTACCTTCCAACAATTTTTTTGTGCTGTGAATTCTCCATCCGGTCTAGCCATGCCAACTTTGTCCATTTGGAATGATTTGACCATTTTTTCTGTAGCAGTGTAAAAATCCCCATCTGCCAAACATTTGTAACCCCAATAGCTCAAGAGGTTTTGGAAAGCTTTCACCGTTTTAGGTTTGGTATTACGGATGCGAGCACTCAGTGTAGGTGTGGCTTGTAGTGTTTTCTTACCAGCTTCACCATCTACTACTAATTGGGCATTATATTCTGCATTGAGTGCTTTTTGAAGTTCCGCAATTAAATTCTGCCATGAATTATTGGTAATAGTTCCGGACTGAGGTTCGTTTTCTACAATTATTGCTCCATCGTATTTAGGACGTCCATATCCGGCAATTTGGCAGTAACTAATTGAATAACTTTTACACCGTACACAACCTCCATTGGCTACTACACCTTGTGCAGAAGATGTGTTTCCTTCAATAGTATAAACATATCCTTTGGCAACCTTGTAAACCAATCCCGTATGACAAATTTGACCTGTTTTGTTTTTGAAGAAAATTTGATCTCCAGCTTGAGGATTGGTTTGATAGTAACTACCATTTTTTTTGTAATATTGGGCTGAGGTGGGTGTATAAGCAGACCATCCATTAAGAAGCTTTTTAGCAGCGTCTATACCAAAAGCTTTAATAAAACACCAATCTACAAACATATCACACCAAGCTACGCCATTTGCATAAGGAGATCCTACAAGATTAATTAGGTCTCGTGCGTATTTAGTATAATTTTCACTACCGGCTCCATTCTCTTTTGAGTCTAGTACATTGTGATTTTTTTGATAGGCACTTTTGGATTTTTCCAAATAGCCTTCTTCTCCCATAGCTATTGCTATTACTTTGTCTGCTGTATTTATCATAGTTTTTTTTGTTTTAATGAAAGGTTACCTCTGTTTATTTTCTCTTTGTAGTTGTAATTGACAGTTGAGGTCCCCTTAAAACTGCCAAAATACAAAATCTATTTATTTTCAATTTGCAAAGATAATCAAAATTTTATACAATTATGTTATCTTTTTTATCTATTTTTTTCTATTTCAGCTTTACCAAACCTTTGAAATTAAAATAATCAAGAGCGTAGTTGCCTGTAGAATCTTCCTCAATATTGAGTTGTTTGATGTCCATACGGAATTTTATCTGATCATCCTCATGGAAAATACTGGTCGGAGAAAGGTGAATAGGGGATTCGTTTCCTTTCAAATAGTAGGAGAGTTGTAAGGAATCCACCACATTGATAATAAAGGGATGATTATTAACGGAAATATGTAGCAATGTCTGCTGTTTAGTGTCTCTCCAAAAACTTATTTGCAAAGAATTTTTATAGGAAAGATTTACTTTTTCCGCTCTAGATGATGCATTAAATGCATAATCATATCCGTCAATGTATAGGATACCATCAGTATTTTTTCCTCCGTTAAAATAAAAAGAAAAATAGTTTCTTTGTGCAATTATCTCACTTTCATCTTGCTTACTCCATGCAGATCGGTAGGTTATGTTCATTTTTTGTGCCAACATCATTTTTATTTCGTACAAATTGAGATTTTCATAAAGGCTATCGGTTTCCTCTATTGTCATATTGCAAAAACGGTGGGTAAAATCTCGCATGTAGGTTTTATTGTTGCAGAAAAAATCCAAGGAAACGCTGATGGCTTTTTCTTGTTTCCATGTCAAGGTGTCTGCAGCGGGCACTATTTTCCCGTTTTTCATGAGGTGCCATTCAGTAGCTATGCGTTCAAAATGTCGCATCTGCATTTGTTCGGGCAGTTTCATCATGTTCCATGGTCCTACTAATAGCAATAAGGAAATAATCCAAAGGGATATCAATAGCGGATTCACGTTGTGGGATTTTCTCACTATCTGTAAGATAGCTACTACTGTAAACCAACAGGCTGCTAATAATACCAAGTAACGATTGGTGGTAAAACCATATTCGTGTACACGACGATACAAACCGACAAATAATAGTATCAATAGCGGTAGTAAAGAAATGAAAAAGCCTTGTTTGAAAAATCGCAGTTTAGAAGGTTGCTCTGCACAGAAAACCGGCATCAACAAGTAGCAGACCAACGAACCTATAACGGCATATTGCAGCACCCAATAGGTCACACCTCCGTTTGGTAATTGCCAAGCGAAGAGAATGGTCATGGCATATACGTAAAGCACGAGCATGTCAATGCAGACAATCGGCAGCAGGATGTAAAGCACCAATATTTTCCCCCATTTGCTATAGGCAGTTGGTTGGTCGTACTCCTCTTTGTTGATGGGCATCAACGCCATGGTGCAGTAGGGTATAACAAAGGCGGAGCAGACGGCAAAAGTTATCCAAATGGTTTTTTCTATTTCTACTTTAAATAAAGACCAGATGCTTGTAAGCACCAAGGAAATGCCTCCAAATGCTATCATGGAGAGGATAGAGGAAATTGCCAAGGTGACAAAGAGTCGTGCATGGTAGTTCCAAAGCATGTTAGGGCGACGTTGTCCGAGCATGGGCCAGGCAAGTATGGTTAATATTGTTGCAAACAGCATAGCACAAACATAATAAGCAATAAAATCGTTTTGCGATTGCCTATAGATAATCCATGAACTTACAGCCGCTATCGCAATGGCTAAGGTATTCCACAATATCCGTTTCCATCCGTGATTTTCCCGAAGATAGCAAAACATGTCTGCTGAAAAAGTCAGTATCATGGCTATGCCACAGCCCCACAGCCATGTATAAAAGGTAGTTTTTAAGGTTAAGGGTGGATATATACAAGTTTCATTTACCAACCAATAGGCAAACAATACGCTGAATGCCAAAGCAAACATACATGCTAATGGAAAATGAGCAAAGACAACTTTTAGCTTGCCTAAAAAATTCTTCAGTTTCAAGGAATTTTTATTCATCTTTATTATAGTTTATTTGTTGTATCCTCTGTTTTTCTATTATTTTTCCTTATCGTTGTCACTATCAGACGAATTTCGTTTAAAACTTCCTAAAGGGCAACGGCAGTTTTTTTTCAATGGGCAAAAATAAACAAAATTCTAATACAATTGCGTTGTTTTTCTATTTTTTTGATATTTGTCTGCAAGAACGGGTTTTATGATTGCTTGGCTAAAATAGATTGTAATAAACTATTTATAATATTTTTAATTACCTATATATCAATAGAAAACCCGCTTTTTACTTTTAGCGGGTAACAAATCAGTAACAAAAATGGCTTTTATTGACTATTTTTGTAAGCGGGTTTCCAATATGCAAAATTACAATTTTTTTTCACTTATCATACCACCGTGTAACCTCTTTTTTGTTTAAATCAAAATCTAACTTGTTTACAGTCTTTATATCGTCCTTTGTATATGCTGCCCCCTCCACCTCGTCAGCGTTTACAACTTTAGGCAATATATAGGGCAATAACTTTAGTATAACCTCCACACGATTGGCGGGCTCTAAAGTGTTTAAGTCTTTTATAAACTGCTCTCTATTGTCGTTTAATATATCAATAATCCATTGTCTAACCGTTGTGGTTATTTTGTTAGGCGTCCCCTTTGGTCTGCCATTTGGATTGTTTGTTTTCCCTTTTTCCATAACTGTATTATTTAAATTAAAACTATTATCTGTTTTTTTTTGTTGTTTTCTTAATGATTTTTCTCCGTGTATTACAATTATTTGTTCATCCCCTTATCAAGGAACAAAGAATGCTATTTTTTCATAAGTATATATTTGATTGGATATTACATAATCGGTTGGTGGAGTGTATGAGCATAAATGGGAATAACGGAAGAATGATTTTTTGTTTAGCGGAGCGAATGCGGAGCGAGCCCAGCACCACCAAGCCAACAAAAACAACCGATAACAATCCAATTAAAAGCATTGTTTATAAATTTTCTGCAAATATACGAAAAAAATAATACAAAAGACAAAATGGTGGAAAATTTCCCCATTTCATAAAAAAACAAACTATTTTTTAATTTTTTGCAAAATATTCTCTCCATATTTCTTCAACAAATATTCTTTTTGCTCCTTAGAAATAGGAAAATAGAGTTTAGATTTGTGCATTTGTTGTTGACGAAGATTTCGTGTATGTAGACGCACTACTCTATCTCCATCATTGTCAAGAGCGATAAGTAAAATTTTACTTCTTCGTTCTTTTTTCCAACAATCGTGGCACAAATTGCCTGATATAAGCCATAGATAGTCAAATTTTTTCAGACTGACATCTATTTCCTGATAGTCGTAAGTGGCTAAAACGATTGAACTATCCTTGTGTTGCGCATATAGTTGGTTATTGGCAATAAATATTAAAACGATAATAAACTTTTTCATTTTTTTCATAACAATCGAAATGTATTGTTTTGTTGTTTTTGATGAGAATTC
>JAEEGH010001816.1_pt1 | contig 60090 bp, 56 predicted proteins | sample 9134181 | NCBI WGS metagenome assembly JAEEGH01 (sample SAMN16246544, study PRJNA631951) | gut metagenome | biome: gut microbiome; feature: rumen; material: DP-attached | host: Bos | place: Iran: Karaj | collected 2018-10
AGCCGTTTTCTCTCGTCCGCTGACAGTCGGGTGTGTCTTATAGCCTTATCAGTGTCTTGCACACCGACAAGGCTGTAAGAGTTGCCCGACGACATTAACGCTTTTACGACGGTCGAGTGTGCTTTTCTGTATCAGACAACGGTGTCTGAGGCTGATGATTGACGATAAAGCGGATAGGCTCACGATGGAGAAGCATTTTTGGGTTCACTTCATCCTGACCATAGTGTGATATTGCGAAAGCCTACCACCAGAAAAAGGGGACAACCACAGATAAGTGTGCGCGTCGGCTGAAGCGAACATGTTCGGTCAGGCGGTGGTACTCTGAATTGCGGTTATTCCCCAGACAGTCCGAAAGTGTTATCGCTGTAGCCCGTCCTTCTTGAAGGATGAGCAAATGCTACAACTCTTTGGGGCGGTAACAACCGCTTTCGCAACCAGCCAAATTCTTTATTTCTAAGTTTATATTGTGATTCTGGTGTAGATTTTAGTTAAAAAACATAAAATAATATACTGATTTGAGTTGATATGATAATTAGTTAAATACTAATTAGTATCTTTGTATCGATTATATGTTAGATTCAGCAGAAAATGACTACAGTTGATTGCTGATTATTAATATAAGCAATAAAAAGAAGGCCCCCAATAATTGAATAAGCAAATGGCGATGGATGAATTAACTTTGAAAAAGGAATTTGAACAAGAATTGAATGGCGATAAACTATTCCTTTATCTGCCAAATGAATTACGTAACTCAATATGGGCTGAAAATTACGGGGATATACAGAAACAGTTACGTAATATAGATAATGTTGTGAAAGATGTTGTAATCTGTGGCTGTGGCTTGAAATGGGCAGATCCGTTTCCAATGCTCTCCTTGCTCATCAGTATTGCTGAAATTCATCTGAATAAAAGAATTTTCTTTCTTGTCCCATCTTTAAGTGACATGAGTGAGGAACAAAAGAGAGTGTATGAATTTCTGGAAAAAGAAGGGTTCTTGTCAGTAATGCAAGAATATGGCGTACATGTCTTAGAAAGAGATGTATTTGATGAATCCAATTCAAATGAGAAATTTAAAAAGTTGACAGAGAGAACGATACGTTGGATGCATGACAATCTTAATGGTTTCATTTACTTCAGTAACAGTACGATATTAAAAGCGAGGGTTGTCGATTTAGGCCATACCAAAAAGGAAAGTCAAATTGATAGAGATATAGAACTTGAACTTGAGAGTGTAAAGCATAGAATATCATCTTTTCTTAGACCAAGCCAGTTAAATGAGATTATTTGGAAAACTGGCTTGTTCCTCAAAGAAGCCATCAATAATGTATATGAACATGCCTATGGCAATAACCGCACGAAATATGTCGGGTATTATATACGGCATCGTACTGGGCTGACAGACAATACATTGTCGCCAACATCGAGGAAGGATTTGGAAAAATCTTTCAACTCAGAAATGAGGGACGTGAAATGTTTTGTCAAGAACTTCCCCATGACTACAACCAATTTTTTGGAGATTTATGTAATTGATGCAGGAATTGGATTAACCAAGCACTTTTCTCTTAAGAGAAATTATGTTAAGATGAGCTTTAGGGAAGCCTGGAGAGAAACTATTGGACTAGGCCAAAGGGGTATTGAAAAAGAAAAATACACGCATTTTGGAGGCCTTTATACACTTGGAAAATTATTAGATAAAGAGTTCCTCTTAGCAAGAGATTACGATTATTGGATAGGTGATGTCATTCCTGTTGTAGCAACAAATGGTTCATATGTTGCAGCATGTTCTAAAGGAGAAGACCATTACGTACAAGGTCTTTCATTGATGAGTCGTTTGGCAATTCTTCAACCAATGGATTATAAAGATTGGGTGCTGTCACCAGATTGCGGTGTTTGCTTCATTGAGGCGATGAAAGAAGAACGAAGTATCTACGAAAAGTATTTCCACTGTAGTTACAGCAAAATGCCTTTTTGTTTGTCATATATAAAGGACAATAGGTATGATGTGTCTTTTATGGATAATGTAAAGTATTTGGAACAGAAAGAAGGCGTAAAGTTTTGTTTTTTCCTTCCAAGCGAACATGTTTCCAAAAATGGTATTTACGACTACATTACAGAAATCAAATCGCTAGCGGGAATTAGCAATGACAGCAAGACCGTCATTATAGCAGATATTCCCGTCAACGAATGTGGACTTTATCAACAGGCTTTGAAAGATGCCTACTTTAAGAGCGGATTTACAAAGAGAGTTGAGAGGATTATCATGATTTCACAGCGTTTATCTGTCTATGTTCTTATTAAACAAGGTGAAACCTATGTGGACTCATACAGCGAAACTATGAAGTACATCCAGAACAAACCAAAGGATTTCTCTCCACATTTATCACTTCTTCATGCAGTGGAGTGGCTGAAAACCCATGACTCGATGCTAACATGGCAATATATCGCACAAAAAGACGCAACAGAAGGCTTTTATGTCAACCATAATGTTAGGTGGTACAAAGATGATGAAGAGAATGTTCTCAACGGATATCTTGACTTTGAGAAAACATTGACCGACACTTTCCTGAAAAAGATGTATCATAATGTCCTACAGCGAACACTCTGCCTTGCACCAGAGACAGGATGCACTTACACAGCAGACGATCCTCTCATGACTGGCATGGCAGACTACATGAACAACTTATTTTATAATAAGACATCTGCCGGGGAGAGTCCGCTGGTCGCGCTAGGAAGTGTCTATGTTTCGGGGGCTACTCAAACTCCTAATGTTACCTATAACATCAACTTGTACCTCCATAAAGACTCCTCACAATATGTTTCCAAAAATTCTGTAATGCACTTATTAGCTTGGCCCGAAAAAGACTTATTCCCCCGTAAGAAAGATAAGAGTATTTTAGAACAAAGTTATAGACGGGTAGGATCCACCTATGCGATAGCACCTTTTGGATGGCGCTATTTCCCGATACCGCGATATAAGGCAAGATTGATGAATGGGAATGGGGATATATCCAACAGGTATTTTTTTACAAAAGATGAAATGAATTATGTGGAATTCAAGCAGGTTTACAAGTGTGCACCCAAGGAAACTTATAATTATTGGCAGGGAAGAAATGGCATGTTTGTTGGCATTTCACATGTGGACTACGAGACAAAACATGACATATTGAACATCAATTTTCCATTTATTGTGAAGGAGAGTTTCCTTTTGGGTAGCGATCTTGCACGTTTCTTACTGGGGGAGATAATGGCGGCTTTTAATTTGAAGGAAGATGATATGAATTTCCATGAGAATGTGAAGTTCAAACAAGATGTCCTGCAATACAAGAAGCAAGAAGAGAAGAAGTACGAACATCGGAAATGTTCTTTCTTGATCTATCCGTATCATTCTAATACAGAACGCATTGTCGACATTATTAAGGAATATCTTATTAATAATGATGTGAAAATTATCCCCCTCATACCCCTTAACAAAGAGCGTAATGGAACGAGTTTTCAACCTTCACCATTGACTATTGAGATGCTCAAGAAAACGATTTTAGTTCAACGTGTGAAAAACAAGGATGGAATAGGTGAAAAGGAAATCAATGCTTTACTTTTAGACGATGCCATCATCGACGGTAAGACACAAGAAGAAATTAAACATGTGATGTATGGACTTGGAATCCGCCATATCATGTCGGTGTTTATCTTAGAGAGAAGGCGCATACCGTACAACACCTCGGATTGCAGAAAAACATCAGCCTTCTGGCGCTTAGACATACCAAGGCTAGGTTCGAAATACAGTTGTCCTTTATGTGCAGCCATCAATTCGATTTCCGACTTCTCATCACAAATAGTCTCGGAGAATGCTCGAAAACGTGTATTAGAATGGATAGACATATGGGGAGCTAGAACGGAGAATACGTTGGAGCGAGTACAGACGCTCACGCCTGTTAAAATACATCTGGAACAACCTGCAAAACGCTTTGGCATCTATTTTGAGGATGGATTGTGTAAACAATGCGGTGGTGAATCGAACAAAATAGAGTTGCTTACTTCGCTGGGATTGACACTGTACATGGGCGAATTACTAAGCATAACATCAAGGGATGACAAGATGCTACAATATTGCTCGGAAAGATTTTGCCTAGATAGCCTCACAATTCTTGAGATGCTTTGTACAAATCTGCTGCTCTATGGAAAAACTATCAGTAGAAAAGTACGAGAAAAAATAGTATGTTATATATTTGACCGCGCCAATTCTATTATCGAATGTAACAATCACACGGCATTTGCAGCATTGGTTTTGATGACTCAGGAGAATGAGGTATTGGCTTGTCTTAAAGACAAATATAATGAGATGATTAGAAGTAATGTGAGACCGAATTATGACATATTAATATTGTTATCTTATTTAAGCCAAAGGGCCCAAGAGAGCTTCGGTCATTTCGAAGAAGCCCGGAAACTAAGACAGACTTCTATGACAGAAGATAAGGCATACAAGCTGTTTCACTCTGAATTATTCAATGGAGACGGCAGGACACACACTAGGCCTATTGGTCGGTTGATAGAAGATGCCATCAGCACTACGCAAGATTTACGAAGGGTAGAAGATGCCATGGATTGTCTGAAATATGCCCTTGATTATATTTACGATTGGAATCTTTCTGATTGGTGCAAGAAAGACAACGACATTAGAATAAATGAGGCACAAGAGATGATAGGCAAAACAAGAAATGTGATTAATGGAATGACTTGGGAGGACTATGAGCCAAAGAAAACAAAATATATCGGAGAGATATCAAATCTTTCGATATGTCTGTCCAAAGTTCATGACAGACTATTCATCCCCTTAAACCTCATCAATGATAATAGACCTTATAAAGACGATTTTAAATTAAAAGACAGAATAAGTCTTTGGATGGGGAAATATGATATCGCATTACATCGTTTCGACCGAAAAAATGTGGGTTGCTCTAACATCTATGAGAGATGGATGATATGGGACATGACTGTTGACAATGAAATAGAATATCTTTTAAATAATGCCCAAACGCATTCTAAAGGTATAATAGGGAACGGCGAGAAGCATGCAATATGGATTTCGATTGAATATGCGGAAGATCTATCAACGGTTTCTCTTCTTATATACAATAAGACTAGTTCAAAGAAGAACGCTAATTATATCCGTCAAGAAACAGCAAAAAAGACGAGATATGGAAAGAATAGGCTTACAGAAGAATTAAGAATCAAAGTGGAGTATACAGACGTAGACAACAATATAATACAGACAAAAGTAACATTCCCATTATTATAAAAGCATTTGGTATGGAATTAAGAAAACGCATTTTAGTAGTTGATGATGATTTGCAGAACCGAAAGGGGAAATATGCATCTGCATTTCAGGGAAAGTATGAAGTGGAGTATACAGAAAATGCAGACCTGATATTTGATGTCATAAAGACGGTAAAGGCTGATTTGTATATTGTTGACTTGGATTTGAGTTCTTTCATAGATCCTAGGACAATGCAATCGATGACAGTTAATGCAATTTTGGGAACCATTGGGAAAAGTAAACCCATCATTCTTCTTAGTGGAACTTATAAGGAACTTATGGATAAAGAGAAACTTACTCCCATAATTAAAAATGCAGCAGAGGAGGGCTATAATATTTGCTCATTCTTTACTTGGGATGAAGTACTCCGAGTATGTGGGGATGACGGCCAAGGTTATAGGGATGCCTTGTATAGCAGAATTGACTTTTTTATAAACAAAGACCGTGCGCCATATGAATTTGGTATTGTATGCGCCCTTGAAGAAGAACTTGATCCGTTCATGGAAAAGGTCTTGCCAGATTCTATCAGGCAAGAGGCAATAAATGGTATTCATTATAAGAAAAGTATTTTGAAAACACAAAATGGGCGGATGTTGAATTTTATTGCCGCATGCTCATCGAGTATGGGTATAGCAGATGCTAGCATCATTGCTACCCACATGGCAACTCAACTTGGTGTTAAAACAATTTATATGATTGGAGTTTGTGGCGGGAGAGAGGCTGCAGGTGTCAAAATAGGAGATGTTGTCATTCCGTCCGAAAGTATTGCGTTCCAAAGGGGTAAGTTGACAGAGGACGGTTTTTCGGCTGATATCGAAAGTGCAAAGCCTAAAGAGTCGGGTATAGTAAAAAGTAGCAAAGTGAAAGAAATTTTATCAGAACTATTTGATAAATATACTTCTGACTACCTTAAGAAAAACCGTAGCACACTAACCTTGCAAGAGCCGAATGTTCATTATTATGCGATAGCTTGTGCAGACTATGTGATTGATAAAAAAGATGAGTTGGATAGAATAGCAAAAACAACTGCACACCGTAAACTCTGTGCTGTTGATATGGAAAGTTATGCCATCTTTAGAGTAGGTGAGATTCTTAACGTGGAAACAATGGTCATCAAAGCTGTAATGGATCTTACAAATAATAAAAGTGACAAGTATAAACCCTATGCTGCTTATATGGCGGCTAATTATTTATATCAGTTATTATATAGAGAAGAGATTACTTTTAAAAAGTTTGACTAAAGTTTGATGTTAAATTATTATTGTTAATAATAACTTATTAATGATGAAATGTGTGGCAATCATATCGCGGGCTGATTCCTCCCTGTTTGGTGATGGGGTGACCCTGAGGAGGGGAATCACGATGAGGTGGTTAAAGATGATTATAAAATCACAATAAAAATATGGTAAAACGTTTATTAGTATAAACAATTAATAATTATTGAATATGGCGCACAAAACATTTATATCATATAAATATAGTGAGGCAAGGGGTTTGAGAGACCGTATCATTGCCGCTATGGGTGACGACGCAACCTATTATAAAGGGGAAACATCTGACTCGCCGGATCTTACTGACACAACAACAGAGAATATCAAGAAGAACTTGAGAAATATGATGTTTGATACATCTGTCACTATTGTCATCCTCTCACCCAATATTAAGCTGAGCAAGTGGATTGATTGGGAAATAGAATACTGCCTGAAGGATATAACCCGTAAAGATCGTACTTCACATACAAATGGCGTTGTGGGTGTTATAATGAAGGTAAATGGCAATTATGACTGGTTCAAATATATGACAACAAATGCCGACGGCTGTAGGGTGCAGAATTTCAATAGTTATAAGCTTTTCGACATTATTAATAACAATCGTTTCAATCAAGATCCTAAAGTATACTCCTGCCCGAATTGTCACTGTATCAATGAAATGACTGGGAATTACATTTCTTTTGTTGAAGAGGACGCTTTTCTTGCTAACACAGCATATTACATTGATAATGCTTATGACAAAAGCGAGAACGATGCGAGTGGATATGTTCTGACAAAGACTAGATGAAATGAGTAGCTATTATCAATTTATATTATTAGGCGATACGGGATGTGAGGCCTGTCAGAAAGTAAAAGACCGGTTCTTTGAATTGCTTGCGGAACGTGGGCTTGACGGGTCGATAGTAGCTGTGTTGGATGGGGCACTAATGATGACACCTTTAGAGGCAGGTGGTTATGATTCGCGGAAACCAACATTTGCTTATTACTTTGGCAAACAAGACCATGGGGATAAGGACGTGGAAGCACTCCAGAAACTGATGGGGAATGGGGATGCTGTATTCCCGATCTTCTTTACAGACGGGCAGTTTCAACAGGAAATTCCAGCAGTATTACATCCTATCAATGGGAAACTCTATACAGACGGCTTATTGGACAGCATCGTAAACGCGGCCTTTGAAGAACTGAGGCTTCTAAGGAAAGTTCGACGTGTATTTATCAGTTATAAGAGATCGGATTCGGCGACGATAGCCAATCAGTTATATGATGTGTTGTCGCGGCATCAGTTTGATGTATTTCTGGATACCTATTCCATTCGTGGAGTTGCGGATTTCCAAGCGGAGTTGCACCATAGAATTACGGACAGTGATGTGCTGATACAGTTGAACTCGCCCAATTTCATGGATAGTGATTGGTGTAAGGAGGAGATTTCGGAGGCTAATGCCAGACAGGTGGGTGTGCTTCAGTTGAACTGGCCTGGAGCAGATCCAGGTGCAGCCAATCAACTGTGTGCGATAAAAAATATAAAGACAGAAAATTTTGGTGATGGGAACCAGATTGGAGATGATGCTACCCTGAAGGATGCTGTATTGGAAGACATTGCAATGAAGGTAGAAGCACTGCGTGCAAGGAATATTGCAGCAAGGCAGGACGGTCTAACGGCGGAATTTGTGAAAGAGGCAGAACGTCAAGGCAGGGCTATCGTAAAAGAGCCGATGTTTTTAGTGGAACAGCGGCAGGATGGGAAACTATGGTACTATATTCCAATTATTGGTGTACCACAGTCGATGGACTGCTATGAGTCACAGGAGATGCTGAAACAGTGGCTTCCAAAGGATAAGATGCCTGAGAAAGTGTCGCTAATTTATGATGATATGCGAATCTTACCCAAATGGATTGCACATTTGGACTGGATGAGGGAATACCTGATAGTGAAAACCATCAAGAAACAGGAGTTTGAGTTATGGCTGAAAACGACAAAGTAAAGAATGTGTTCCTGTCGGCGAGTGTACCCAAGCCTGGCAGAGAGTTCTACGGAACAGAGGATGTGATAGCAATCCGAGATGCCGTAATTGCACTGACATCAACGGTGTTGGCAAATCCAGAGTATCACCTGATATGGGGCGGTCATCCATCAATTACTCCATTGATAACATTGGTGCTGGATAGATACGGATTGAAGATGTCGGACAGGGTGACGTTGTATCAATCGGAATGGTATAGGGGGCGTTTCCCTACAGAGAATAAGGATGTAGGGATTCGTGTGATTACTGAGAAATTGGAAACGGAGACAGTAAGCCTAGCTCTGATGCGTGAGAAGATGATTAAGGACAACGATTATAAAGCTGCCGTGTTTATCGGAGGAATGGGTGGCGTGTTCAAGGAGTATGAACTATTTCGTGGGTGTCATCCTGATGCGCTTGTGTTGCCTATTGCATCTACGGGAGCTGCAGCAAAAGGGCTGTTTGACAAGTATCGCGGAGAGTTTGATGAGCGGTTGCTGACAGAGTTGAGCTATACGTCGCTGTTTAAGGAGTTGTTAGGATTGTAAGAGGGTTCGATTATGGAATTAAAAGAAATTCTGACAAAGAATAGAATAGAAAAACTTGCTGACGAGTATGCGGGAGTTGAGTTGACGAGAGGTAATGTGCCGAAGAATGGGAAATATGATGTGTTTATTTCTCATTCGAGTCATGATATGAGCTTTGTTAGAAAGCTGATATTGTTTCTACGGCATAGTAAAGGAGTGGAAAATGCATACGTGGATTGGCTTGATCCTGAGATGGAACATGTAACAGATGCTCGGACGGCAGAAGATCTGAAGGACAGAATCAGTAAAGCGAGGAAGGTGATATACGTGGTTACGACGGAATCATTGAAATCGGCATGGTGTAGTTGGGAGATAGGTTATTCGGACTGTTCTAAGGGCGTAGATGATTTGGCTATATTGGCTGTAAAACCTAATAACGGTCGATGGAAGAAACGTGAATTTCTACAGCAATATCCGTGGATATATTATGATTTGAAAGAGCATTTGTTTATGGTGAGTAAACGGAATGGCGAGAGGGTTATGTTGTTTGACTGGTTAAATAGGATAGAGAAATGATAGAGGTATTTAGTCAAGGGTCGTTTTCGTCGTATAAGATAGAGGATTCGCGGTATAGCGGGCTGTTGACCGAGTCGCGGAGTTTTTCTGTGGGAACAAGACGGGCTACGAAACGGACGGTGTTTCTGTCGCACAAGCATTCGGATTTGGAAGATTTGAAAGGATTCATTGGCTATATGGAGCGATATTATAGTGTTGAGTGTTACATTGATGCCGATGATCCGGGGATGCCGGAAAAGACTTCGGGGGGGGAGACGGCACAGCGTATCAAGAAGATGATTAGGAATACCGATATGTTTATACTGCTGGCGACGGATAATGCTGTGGCATCGAAATGGTGTAACTGGGAACAGTAGATGGAGTTGCAGGGGCGGGATTTGTTATAGTGGTCGTAGTTTATGTTACTATATGAGGAGAATTTAGGTGGCTTTAATTGTTTTTAGGGTAAGAAATATTAAAAATGTGGTTAAGAATAAGTGTAATTGAATAAGAATCTGTATATTTGCATCGTATAAACGATGCGAAGTTGCCCACGCTCGGCCATTCAAACAAATTTGATGGCTTGCTTAATCGCAACTTTGAGCCCAAAGCCATTGAGCCACAGGGTGAATCAGAGTGATGTGATGGAGACGAATCGAGATGGGAAAGGATTGGAACGCGACGTAATGGTGTGTGGGTGCCCCTAAGATTTTGTTTTCTGATGAGGGTGAAAGAGGTTTAAATATTGTTTTTGAATGAGATGCATTTGTAATGAGAGTGATTTATTTGTAGATAATTATTATGGCCGAAGAAAAAGAAATAAAGAATGTCTTTGTGAGTCATTATCATGAGGATGAAGACAGCATCAAGCAGTTTAAAGACTTGCTGAGTGCTGATTATTGCATCAAGAACTACTCTGTAACTTCAGAGAAGTATAATAATGCAACGAATGAGGAATATATCAAGAGTTTGTTGCGCCCGCTTATCAACCAGTCGAGTACACTGATATGCTTGATTGGACCGGAAACTCATGATAGCAAGTGGGTGGATTGGGAAATAAGAGAAGCGGAGAAACTCGACAGGCAGATTATTGGTGTTTATATTCAGGGAGCTAAAGACTCTGACATACCACCTGCATTAGAGGAATTTGCAGATGCCATCGTGGGGTGGAACACTGAGAATATAGAAAACGCACTGGGCGGTGAAAGTGTTTTTGTGAACTCTGACGGTTCTCCTCGAGCATCGGTGACAGGAAGCAGAGGCGTATGTTAAAAGATTATGGCAAAAGCTTATTCATATATTGTGGCAAGGGATTATGGTTTTGCGCCGAATCCGTTTTTTGGGGTACTAACGCTGGCAACCTGTAAACCGGGAATCAGATACTCTGCTGAGATTGGGGACTTTATCATCGGTAATGCCAATAAGGCTCATGGCAACAAATTGATCTATATGGCTAAAGTATCTGAAATCCTGACTTTTGACCAATATTGGAACGACCCTCGTTTTCAAAGAAAAAAACCTGTGATGAACGGTAGCCTTAAGAAACTATATGGTGACAATATCTATCATCATGACTCTGACGGCAATTGGATGCAAGAAGACTCACACCACACCCATGAGGATGGATCAGTGAATATGGATAATCTGAATCGAGATACGGGAACAACCGATCACGTATTGATTTGCCAGGAATTTGTATATCTTGGTAAATCTATGATAGATGTGCCAGAGGAGTTTGAAGGATGTATTTATAAAAAGCGAGGTTATAAATGTGTCAATCTGATGGATGCCCAAAGACTATGGGGATATCTGATGGCTCAGTATATAGGAGGAGGAAAGATTGACCAACCCAACCAGTTTGTACGATTTGAAAGATATGATGGTGTATCATAATCATAAGGTTCCCATTCCGGATAAGCGCATCCTATATTACTACTTTTACTTTATGCAGGAGCGTATGAATATGTTTTGGAAGAAATGTGAAGATAATAGTTCGTCGCTTACTTCAGACCCTATTCTCAGCGAGTATAAGTTTACCAATGTGTATAGGGCCTGTGACCGTGTGAGTCAATATCTGATTAACCATGTTATCTATCAGGATTTGGATAGATTTACGCCGGAAGACGTACTCTTGAGAATCTTGGTTTTTAAGATATTCAACAAGATAGATACATGGGAATATTTGGAGAAAGCGTATGGCGATGTCAGAATTGAGCACTTTGACGTAGAAGAAATATGTAATCTGTTGTCAAGAAGGCAGAAGGATTGCCCCATATTCAGTAATGCCTATATGATGACAGGCAGTCACAGGCGTTATGATTATTTATCAAGCAAGCACTCCAAATGGCTACAGATGGTGAAGGATGAATTCATAGGAGAGGGTGTTGTGAAGAAAGTGTTGAAAGCTGATTCTATGGAGACAGTATTCAACTTAATGGAGCAGTGCTCGTTTATCGGCGGATTTTTGGCCTATCAATATACGGTTGATTTCAATTATTCACCCTACGTGAATTTTGACGAGAACTCCTTCGTGAAGGCTGGTATAGGGGCCATAAGGGGTATAAAAAAGTGTTTTCAATCATTTGGAGAAGATTATGAGGATGCCATCTGGTACATATACGATCACTTGGATGACTATAGAAAGGAATTCGGTCTGGATGAGTTTAAACCACTGCCAGGGAGAGAACCGCACTTGATAGATATCCAGAACTGTTTTTGTGAGACCGACAAATACCTTCGTGCCAAAATGCCGGAGTTGCTTGTCGGTAATGTGAGAATTAAGCAACACTATAAAGAGACGCCACAGCCAATAGACTATGCGTTTCCTCCTAAGTGGCATATTAACTCCAAGATACAATCACGATGTACGCAGAGACATACACAGGAATTAACTCTTTTCTGATAGGAGCCAGTCGGCTTCTTATATCTGAAGGCGTGAAACGGGAGACTCGGGGCTATGTGTGCTTCGAGCTACCCGAGCCAGCTATGTTTAAGATTACGAATCCGAGGGCACGAGAGATAACCATCCCTGAGAGGAAGTGGTTTAAGACATTGCCTTATGCGGAGTCGCTGTGGATTGCATCAGGAAGAAATGACATGGCATATATCGTCCATTATCTGCCAAGGATGATGGAATTCTCGGATGACGGGGTGTATATGAGAGGAGGGTATGGGCCTCGATACCGAGATTATAATGGCGAAATTGAGGATTATAGGATAGAGACCATCAATGTGAGACAGCCAGGTTCGGTGGATCAACTCAGGTATGTGACAGAGTGTTTTAAAGCTGATAAAGAGACGCGACGAGCGGTGATGAGTTTCGGTGACCCGATGAAGGATGATTTTGATGAAAACGGGGTATTGAAGATATCGAAAGATATACCCTGTACACGAGAACTGCATTTTATGAAGCAATCAGGAAGTGACAAACTAGACCTGATTGTGAGGATGCGCTCTAATGATCTTATATGGGGAGCGAGCGGTGTGAATATATTCAACTATACGTTTATGCTGGAATATGTGGCTGCTATTCTCGGAATGAAAGTCGGGAATTATTATCATATAGCAGACAATCTGCATTATTATGAGCGGCATTCTGAACAAGTGAGACAGTTGGCGGAAATTGGAGAATGGGAAGATGAGACTATTGATTATGACAAACGTTTTCGATCGCTTGAAGAATTTGATGAACTTATTTCAAGGCTTTCGAATGAGGAGGCTGCGATGAGAGACAATATGGGGGATTATTCTCGGATAGAGTTCGAGGATCCGTTTTTTGAACACTGGTATGAAGTGTTGTATCGGTTTAATGATCAGAGAAGAGATAATTAAAATCATATGGACTATGGCTGAAAACGAAAGAAACAACAAGCTGAATGATGATGAACGCCAGTATCTGGAGATGATGCAGGGCAACATCGAACGAATGGCAGCAAACAGTGCTAATTGCAAGACTTGGATGGTGACAATTGTATCGGCGTTGATGGCGCTCCAATGTACGATTCAGGCTCTGAATGGGTGGATATTGTTGGGAATATTGCCGACTGTGCTTTTCTGGTATTTGGATGTGTATTATTTGCATCTAGAGAGGGGGATGCGGAATCGCGAGACCCTTTTTGTTAATATGATTAGGGACAATAAGTTTGGAGAGTGTGAAGATGCGCTCTTTAACTTCCAGCCTTATATGATCAAGATGAAGGATTTGAGTGATGAGGACAAACAGAATGGACTGGTGGCTACTAATGACCGATGGTTTTCTAAATCAGTGGTGCCATTTTATGGGATGACTTTGATCGCTGTTGGGGTTGTGTCGGTGGTGTTGATTTGGGGGACGATTGTTGGGTGGTTTAGGTAAAGGTGTGATGATAATATTGTGCTGCGAACTTGATTTGTAAGTTATTTATAGTATATTGGATGATTATCAGATAAGTGCTTCGTTGTGGGCCTTTCTGTACTATCATAGTCTTGATTTGTCATGTTGATAGAGGAATATTTTTTTAGTGTAGCCAGATGTTTATACCATTCAGTATCAAGAAGACTACTATAGAAGTAGTATGTGGTAATAATCAGTATGAGTATGATACTGATTACATTACCAAAAGTCTGAAAGCTAATATTAATCTTGACACGATTAAACAGAGCTTGATAAAAGGAACCAAACTGCAAGAAGAATGGTTCCCGTCAGAGTCATATGATTCGCAGTTTAAGGTGTTTATATCTCATTCTCATAAGGATTTAGATATGGTGAAGAACTTGGCGGGTTTCTTAAAAGAGCATTATGGAATTCGTAGCTTCATAGATTCTCTGTATTGGGGGTATGTAAATGATCTTCAGAAATCGATAGATGACTATTATGCTTCATATGAACGCGATAATAAGAAGTATTATGATTATGACAAACGTAACTTCCTTACGGCCAATGTTCATATTCTGCTCTCTATGGCACTGATGAAGATGATGGATGCTTGCGAATGTCTTATATTCGTAGATTCAGACAACTCGTTAAAGTATGAATTAGGGGCAAAAGAAACGCCATCCCCATGGATTTATGAAGAAATGGGATTTGCAAATAGACTCAGAATTAATGTGCCGTTAAGATTTAAAGAAAAGATCAAGGTAACACTGAATGAGAGTCGCGAAAGGTCTTCATATAGTTATATGATGTTTTCACAAACCGGACAGCGCGAGGCAAATTTTAGCTATGAGGTTGATATGAGGCATTTTAAAGAGCTAGAACGAAGTGATTTCCCAATATCAAAGGGTTATGATAGTGATGCTATACTGGATACATGGTATAAAAAGTATGGTGTAGGGAAATTGCTTAACCGTATAATTGGACACAAATAATTTGTTATGAGACAAGTTATTTATAGTTTTCATCTCTCAAACGATTGTAATAAATGATGAGTTTTATTTGGAAATATTTCTGGGAAAGATGATACTGTAAGAATCTGTATTTTAAATGAGACGATATGAATAGAAACAAATTTTTAAAATCCTCCGCAACCATCCAGGTTGGGAGAATATGACAAGAAGGGGCAGTTCTGGCATTTCAGTATGTTATGGAAATGTGATTTTTTTTATCTTTAGGGATGAAGCATCGCATTATTTAAGGGCTGTTCCTCAAGATTCAACAACTCTGGCGGTGGTAAGGGTATTTAACAACCTGGTGAACAGTTGTCGTAGAGAGTTGGTAGAAGAACTAGACCATTGGAACATGGTCAGGTTAATGCGGGATGACAACGAGGGGGATAGGCGAAATTATTTTAGTTTTTATTTGAGAAGATGATAGCAAAAATAGATGTGTTACCCGCTATAAGGCGATTCGATTGATACGAACGATTTTAACAATGCGCAGATTAGGTGTGTAAGATGCAAAGACTTTCATATTTTTAAGTACTGAACTTGATTCTTCAAGGTTCTTTATGCGGAAACCGATCATAGATCATCTGGTCAGCTTTTGTTGGGTTTAGGGGGGAGTATATTAGGTGGTTTTTTTCTTTTTGGGCATTGCCCTTTCTTGGTAAGCATTCGATAAACTACAGGTAATAATACCTATACAACAGCTACAACTTCATAAGCTGTAGTTGTTGTATTTTTCTTGTACCTATATGTGATACCTATATCAAGTAGTTTTATTCATGACATATTCCGGATGTGTGCGTTTCCACTTATGTGGTAGCAGTTGTAATAGTTCTAGATATGATGCTTTTGTATTGTATTGCATCTGGCTTATAATATCATTCAAGACGACTGCCATGTTCTGTGCTGTGTTATTACCGCAGAAGAGGTAGTTCTTCCTGCCCAGCGATGTATTTCATTCTCAGCAAGATTGTTGTCAAGCAGGAGCCTTCCATCCTCCAGGTATCTCATCATGTTGTCCCATCGGGTATAGGCGTAGGTGATGGCCTTGCCTATCTGCGACGACTCGCTGTACTTCACACCCTCCGTTTCCATCCACAGCTTCATGGCCTCCATGATGGGTTTGGAGAGTTCCTGCCTCTTTGCCTTACGCTCTTCGGGCGATAGTCCGGCATCGTCACACATGTGCTATATCTTGTAGAGGTGCTGTATCTCACTCAGGGCATACTCTGCCATCTGACGGTTCTCGTCCAGTGCTTGTTCAAGATGGCGGCGTATATGTACCATACAATTGACCAGCAGCACGTCAGGATTTGTCTTGAAGGCTGTCTCATAGCCCGCAAAACCGTCACATTGTAGGTAACCCTTAAAGTTATATCTGTTTGCCAGCGCCTCTATTACTGCTCCCGCCCTGGATCCCTGGTCGTAATAGAAGAGCACCAGCCGTTCTATCACAGCCCTCACCATCCAGAGGTATTCCTTGGCTGCTTTATGGGTATCTTTGTTTATGACAGGAGTAGTAGTCTCATCAGCCTGTACGTAGTCTGCTTTCATGACCTCAGACTTGAGCACCTCGTAAAGGGGCTTAAGCAGCTCCATCGTCTGCTTGAACCAGCCGTCCATGGTGCTTTCCGTCAGTCCCTTCATGCCAAGGTGACTGTACTGCTTGATCTGGCGGTAGTACGGCATATGGTACTCATACTTCTGGAGCAGGATCTCGGCCAGCAGGCTGGCGCCGGCAATACCTTTGTAGATGGGGAGCAGGGGGCATCGGAGCAATCAGCACACCGCTCATACCCTTGAGAGCCGTGGAGGTATTGTCCTTCAGGCCCCACTTCTCGCGGATAATCTCCTTGATATACAACTGGCCGGGCTTGTGCTCCACAATACGTGTCACCTCTTGCCCGATCTTCTTATAAAGCGTCTCATCGAGATTGTCGGGAGTGAGGACTACCTGTTCCAGCACGGGCAGGTCCTCCATCATGATACGGTTCTTCTTCTCCTGCCTGCGTTCTTCCTTGGTCTTGACTATCTTCTCAACAGCCTCGTCATGGGCATCGGCTATCTGTTGCGCATTCTCTGGAAGCATGCCGGAAAAAAGATCTGGATAGTTGGGGTCGATGATGGGGAGTCTCTCGGACTTGCGCCCGAAGAGCTGGCGGTTCAGCCATGCCACCTGGGCAGTCAGCTCCTTGATACGGGATTGCAGCGACTCGTTCTGCTCTGTCAGCTTTTTGATGGTCTCAGCCTGGGATGCGTTCACCTGCTGCAGCGGCTGCAGCATCATCTCCATTTGTGAAAGCATCTCTTCCTGAGTCATTTCTTATACCTTTAAATACAGTGCAAAGGTACGAAAAATATCTGAGAACAAAGAATATTTTGTGCTATAAATAACTAATAATCAGTAATATATGTGTAATAAGATTTTGTCTATACCACATACTCCCTGCGTTGTGCGCGGAGGCGTCTGAGTCGCTGGTCCGGAGACTCCTGTATGCCCTCCACCATTACCACGAGGTCACGCCACTCCATCTGATAGCTATGTGTGTTCTCATCATACTCGGGCAATTTGAAACGACCTGCCTCCAGACGTTTCACATACATCACCATACCCCCGTCCTCGGCATGGAGAAGCTTCATCAGTTTGCGGCTGGAGCCGATGAAGATGAACACGTCGCCGTTGCGTACGTCGCTTTTCATCTTCTCGTGTACTACACCACAAAGGGAACTGATACCCTTACGCATGTCAGTCCTCCCAGGGCACAGCCAGTAGCGCATCGTGTCATTCAGGCAGAACATGGGCAGGAAGGCTCTTGTTCAACAATTCCAGAAGGACGCTTTCCGTACCGCTACCGAAGTGGGCACGGAGACCATTGGGGAACAAAAGGGTGGCACCAGAGGGTACGACACCGGAAAAAAAGGGATCTGAGGGCTGGGTAAAACTGATGGGAGCGAGCTCTGGCTTAGATGAATCTTTCTCGGTCATCTTCTTACGCCAGTAGTTATAGGTGGAATAATTGACGCCTGCATCATGCAGGTAATCCTTGACGGACTTGCCGCTCTGCTGCAAGTCTAACTGTAATACTTCAAATGCTTCTTTTGTCATGATACAATAACAGTTGTAGTTATGTGCACTATTGCGGGTGCAAAGGTACAACTAAACTACAACTGTTACAACGTGTATTTCTACGAATGCTTACAGACTTCCGATAAACCCTAAAAGGGAACCTAAAACGAACTACGCCATCACATAGTCCTACGCAGAGAAGTTGCTCCAACGCCTCGATGCGTTGGAGCATTCTCGCCCCAACAAGAAATTCCATCTCACCTTTGTGACCGTCTATCCAATAGAGCGGAACATCATTCTGATATGGTCAAGTCGGTTGTCACGACAAAAGAACTGTTCAAGTAGATGAAAAAAATATCACTTTGTATTCATCTATCTTTTTTCTTTATATATTGTTATACCTTTTAACCCCATCTCAGCGGCTCTTCTTAAACTTTTTCGTATGTCACCCTTTGTAGCGCATGCTGGCATATTAATAGTTTTAGATGCACTTCCGTCAGAAACATCTTGGAAAACTTTTGTATATAATAATTGCGTTTCAACATCTACTTGTGTGGCAGACACAAATTCTTTGTACTTATCCAAATCCACCTCATCCCGCAAAAGTTGCGCAACAAGTTCACTTGCCTCATTTTGGGGATAACGTTTATAGATATAATCACAAATGACGTTAGGAACAAATTGATGCCCTTCGTAATATAATCCAAAATTCAAGTAAGGCTCAATGCTCGGAGAAACCCCAGCTATTTGGCTACTGGTACCCGTTGGCGGAAAAGCCAATGTTGTTGCATTACGAATACCATATTTTAGGATATCGTCGATTAGCGAGCTTTTATCGGCTCCCACAATCTTTAACTTTTCATTTAGCCAATCCACATTTCTATATAGACTTTTCTTATAAGCAGGGAATGTACCCCGTTCTTTTGCCAATTCGACTGATGCTTTTTTCGTATGTAGTGCAAGCAGATGAGCAATATTCTTGGCAAAATCAATCCCTTCTTTAGAATTGTAGGCGATACCCATTTTTACTAATGCTGTGGCAAGTCCTGCTATACTGACACATATCCTTCTTTTCTTCTCTACTAATTCATATTCTCCATTTTGGCAATAGCTTAATGAGCACTCCACAATATCATCTAAGAATCTCACTATGGTGTAGATATTATCAACAAAGCCTTCTTCGTCAAAATGGAATTTGTTGTTTTCAAACACAACAAACTCAGCCAAATTCAGATAGCTGAAATGGCAAGCCTCTCCAACAGCCATTGCCACCTCGGCACATGGAGCAGTACAGCTATATTTCCATTGAGGAGTATCATTTTCCTTTTCGATTTTGTTAAAAAAAAGGATGCCGGGTTCATCACAAGAGTTGATAGCATCAATGATGCTATCTTCTATATCTCCCTTAGGAATCTCCCCATCTACAACAATAGAGATGTTGAGCTTTGTTCGTTCCTCATCTTTTTTTGTCCGGCTTTCAATAAACTCCCTGACTCTTGGGTGGCTAACCTTAAGAGTAAGAATTACAGCCGCAGGCCTGCGATTATCCTTTTTCAAAGAATTGTCAATCTTGTATAGTATCTCATCTATTTTACTTATGGCTTCATCTGGTTTTGATAGAGAGGAAAGGTCTATACCAACCCCCATGCCCATTCTCAACCGAGAGTCTAACATCCACTCTAATTCTTCATAGTCTATTTCGCCTTCATTTAAAGGTGATATGATGACTGTGCACGCGGACAATGGACAATTAGATTGCAAAGCTAAATTTTGAAGGATAGAGGTGCCTATAAGTATTTTATTAGAGAGTACAGAGGATTTTAAGTTCTTCATCCACGACTCCCTATTGCCATTATCTTTGAAGGATCTATCAATTGAATATATTGAGTCAAAAATGTGATTATAAACATCATCCAAGTTGCGGTGCGTATCTATAATACCTCTTTTTACAAGAATGTACTGTTTACGCCTTTCCTCCAATTCGTAATACGTGTTCCAGCCAAACTCTTCATACCACAAAACGCTATTTCCACCAAAGGTTTTGTTTATAGCAAACTTGATGTATGGGATAGTATTATTAGGCAAATTGTTTATTGGATACCAATGCAATCCACCACATTTATTCTCCTCACAATTATGTATTTCACCAGCCCAGGTTTCCACAACGGCAAAATAGTCAATTCTCTCGTCATCCGATTTCCGATGCATAGAACCTACTATCTTGAAATGAGAAGGAGTTATATCTACACCAGCCTCCTCTTTCGCTTCTCGAATACCTGCTTCAATGATACTCTCGCCAGATTCAACATGTCCAGCAACAACACTATATTTACCGTCTTCGTAACCTGTATTAATACGAAGAGAAAGTAATACATTGCAATCCTTTTTAAAGAAAACATGAATTGCTATTGGGTATTTGTTGTGAATTCTGTTCATTGTTCAGTCATTTTGATAAACACATGTCGTTAACGAAGTCTTCGATGGAAACTTCTTTAATTGTATTTCCACATTGGTATGTTATGGTATTTTTAACATTTGTACTGTCTGAAAAATCTATTATTTTATCTACTCCATCCCAAGAAGTGATTGTAAACTTATGACCAGGGAACAGCTTTTCATCCACTCGTTTTATTGTTTGTGCTATTAAATCTTCAATCGTCTTAAACATTGACAACTTGTCATCATTTTGTTTATAGCAGTAAGTTGTAGGACATTCCCATTGGCCAGTCTTATCAACAACACCCCAAAAACACAGTCCATCTGTTTTGTGAATATGCAAAGGAGGTCGGTTGGGTAAAATGTAGAATACTGCGTTTATCTTATATCCAGTATAAGAACATATTGTGTTAATTGTTCTTATCGAGTTTATAAGTTTTTCTTTGTCTTCTTTTTTTCTCTTGTTTATACTATTATACATCTCCTTGTATAATCCTGTCTTGGAATTGAATCTCTTGCGGTTATTATTTTTACAATTAAGATCAGAAATTATAAACACCATTTTTTCTATTACTGGAAACGGCTGTTTTGTAAACAAATATTTTATACAATGGGAAGCAATAGTCATATCTACGCCCGAATAAGAATAACAATTTGATTCGCGCATAGATTTAACCAAATCTGTTTTAAACTCAGAGTAATCATTTTCCTTAGGTTCTTCTTTAGAAGGTGGGTATATATTACATGGAACGCATGGGTGGTAATAATTAATCACGTTATCTGATATTTTTTTTATAGAAGATTGCATATTATGTTTTACCAAGTCAGGAACAGCTTGGATTTCTAGTTTTATATCTTTAGCTAGCGAATCCAAATGACTTTGATAATTATTTTTCATTTCTTCCATCTTGTTTTCCATTAATGCGTCACGCCAACGCTCGTAAATAACATTTATTAATGCCACCGAAAGGAATGTCGACCCAAACGTAGTAGATAAAGGTATCAAAAGATTTATAAGAGTCTTCTTCGTAATAGGATCCTCTGTTATTATTAAATTCAAAAAGAATCCCAAAAGGACAAGTGCTAAACCTATCCATACTGTCCAACTTTTAAATATTTTTTGAATATTATGTACTGCCTTTTCCAACAAGGTTTGCTCTGTGCTATTATCTTTTCCCATAAATATGATTATTTAAGACTTCAATTAATTTGGGGCTGCTATTTGCTTGTACATTGTAAAACATACAATCCGAGAATCTCTTTCCCTTTTTGTAATATATATCAAAAGCAGGTTCGGAGTCATTGATATGTCTACGCATTGATTCCTCAAAAGACTCTCCTCTTTCCTTTACGTCTCTCCTTATTCGCCTTTCCTTACATATTTGTTCATCAGCTTCAATCCATATTTTGAAATCCATTTCGTCAAGAAAGCGTTTGTCCCAAAAAGCATATAGTCCTTCAATTATAATGACAGATGGGGCGTTGCATGTAATCTCGGAAACTACACGATGTGATGCGTAGTCGTAAACAGGAAGTTTAACTGACTTATCTTTCCTCAATTTCGAGAATTCTGCGTATGCCTTGTCATAATTAATGGCTTGAGGGTTATCATAGCGAAATTCCAATCCATTTACATATTCTTCATCTTTTGAATAAATATCAAGTGTAAAAATGCAAACAGGTTTGGAAATCGATTCTTTTAATCGGTTCGCAAACCACGTCTTCCCAGAGCCAACTGCACCAGAAATGCCTATTACAAATGGATTCTTACTCATATTTGTCTATTATAACTTAATTGCGTTTGCAAATTTACTGCTTTCAAGAGAATAAAGCTACTTTTTTTAAATAAAAAATATTAATTCATAGAATTATGTTGAAATAATGTATTAGAACTGCAATAACTTAAGGGTCTACTGTAATTAGTGAATTATTTAGTGTTAAATATTATTTTTATCTTGCTTATATCCACAGAAAGGTTTATATTTGCAACAAAATAAAACTTAGCTCATTTATTTTGAACATGAAAACTTTTCTTAGAGATCAAAAAAACAATTCAATCCAGATATTAATTCCTTTATTAACATGTGTTTTCGGGGCTATTTTTGATAGGCTTCTTGTTATTACTATAAACGATAATAATTTGTACACGATAGGGATAATGTTAGTGTTAATGATATTATCTTTTGTGGGGCTTTTATATTGGCAATCTAAAGATAGCGGCAAAATTCATTTCCAAGAAAATACAATTAGAAAACAATGGGAAGTATACGACTTGTTGAATGAGTTGCAGAAAAGAAAAATGAGAGTATATCTATCCTATGGTGTATTATCACTTTTAATAATACCTTTACTATTTGGAGCTATTATATATTACAGGAAAGAAGAATTGTTTTATGTAATAAGAACTTGGTGGCTTGCAGTTCCTCTATGTATAGTATTTTTAAATGGATTTACAATTTGGTATTTATGTACATTGTATTCTTATAAGATATATTATTATGATAATAGTTTTGCTCAAATATTGTTTAAAAGAATAGTTGAGTTAAGGGAACAAATTAAAGATAATAATTTAGGGGCGATAAATGATATTTTGGATTCTGAGGGAAATAAAAAATACTATAAAATATTACTTGAATTGGAGGATGACAAACTACTATACAATCTCCCAAGAAACAAAACAATAAAAATAGTGAATGCAGAAATTGTCGTTATTGAACAATTAGAGAACATATTAGATAAAGAAGGGAAAGATATAAAGCAAAGTTTACTTGATAAAATAACAAGGAAATTGCGTGGTTTTATTCGAACATATAAAAAGGAAAATAAATGAAAATAGTGAAGTTTTTGAAAAATGCTCTTAACCCGGCCTGGGTTTTTATTGCATTTGTTATTGTTGCGATTCTTGTATTCTTTACCTTACAAAAGACGGAGCCTCTTGTTATTTTTGCAGGTGGGGGTTCTGTTAAAAAATATCTTTTGGAATCATCCTATAAATTAGATGTTGAGAAGTATGGATCCAATTCTTTGTACATAAATATACCAAGTGAAGACGGGTGGACTTTGTTGAAAGAAGAAATAGTGAGATTTAAGAATGATATATCAAAGCATCCTTTTCTTTTCATCTGCTTGTCTGCAGCCTCAATGGATAATAGTATTGAATATAATAGAGAGAAGGCTTATATTTATGGATACCAGCTTGGGAAAGACACCTTAGCTGTATATTTTAATAATATGAAAGAAGACGAAGGAGATACCATCTCCATAGAAAAATTGAAAGATCATTTGGAAAACAAAGAAAATAAATATAAAATTTATATTACTTCTCAAAAAAGTGGAACACGACGTGCCTATGATGAGGCATTGAAAGGAAAAGTCGATCTGAAATCCATCCATACAGAGTTGTTTTTCGACACGGATGACATATATGACACAAGTATCATTTTGGGTAGCAATTATTATCCACCTAATAATTATTCATCTGAAAATCCAAATCTTACGAAGAAATTTGTATGTATATCAGGAAAAGTTGTGACCAAGCCTTTATATATTTATTTTGTCGCATACAAAAAAGAAGGTAAATATATACCCGATGGAACGATTATTGATTTCTTGAATAAACTAAATAAAGGTGTTCGGTTAGATGAAAAAACCTGGAAAGAACAGTTCCAACCAACTTCAAGTGATAGTAATATTAAAGAAATAAAATTTGATTAGGTGAATACTTGTTTGCTTACCTTGAGAAATCAATAAGAGATAAGACGATATGAATGCATTGATTCCAGTTCTGCTTGCCACTCTGATATTCGGAGGACGCATCCTCTATCTCTTCTGTAAGCGGAGGAAGACAATGGAACTTATGCCTGTTGAGGCGGGTCCTACGGCAGATGCAAAGGAGGATTTTTCAATTCCCGTGCCAGTGCATGTGGGAACGATGCCTATGAATCCGGCATTGACATATTATGTGGTGAAGAATGACTGCATGACACCTTTGCACATCAATCATGGCGATGTCGTTGGCGTTCAGTTGTTTGACGATAATTTTACGGTGAATGATGTAAAGTAGGGGGATGTTCTGTTGATTTATCTTGATGACGAAAATTTTCATGGTCATAAGATTCGCGTGATGGACTATGCTGAAGGAAAAGCCTTTCACACCTACTATTTTCTGGCCCAGCACAAAGAAGATTCCTCAAATCCTCATGCTTTTAGCACGATACGTGGCGTTGTCAGGGAGATAAACCATCCCTATCAGACGGTGGCGTAATAGCAGAAGATTAGAAGGAAAGTAAGCATTCGTAGAAATACACGTTGTAACAGTTGTAGTGTAAGCATTCGACCATCTACAGGTAGTAACACCTATATATTATAGCAATAGCAGCTACAATCACAATTGACTGTAGCTGCTATTGTCTTTTGTAGTATCTATATGTACGTACCTGTATCATGTAGTCTTAGTCATGACAGATTCCGGATGTGTGAGTTTCCACTTATGCGGTAACAGTTGTAACAGTTCCTCATGTGATGCTTTTGCTTGATACGGCATCTGGCTGATGACATCATTCAGATAGTCCCTCGGATTGACATTATGGTTTCTGCATGTTGCCAGCAATGAGCAAACAACAGCCATGTTCTGTGCAGCCTCATGGTTTCCGCAGAAGAGGTAGTTCTTCCTGCCCAGCGTGACGGGACGTATCTCGTTCTCGGCAAGATTATTATCAAGCAAGAGTCTTCCGTCATCGAGATATCGCATCATGTTGTCCCATCGGGTATAGGCATAGGTGATGGTCAGTCAGTGAGCTCTCGCTGTATTTCACGCCTTATGTTTCCATCCACAGCTTCATGGCCTCCATGATGGGCTTGGACAGCTCTTGCCTCTTTGACTTGCGCTCGTCAAAGGATATTGAGCGCCATCGCACATATGCACTATCTTATAGAGGTGCTGTATCTCCTTCAAGCCATGCTCTGCCATCGGACGGTTCTCATCTAGCGCCTGTTCTAGATGACGACGTATATGTATCATGCAATTGATCAGGAGCACGTCGGGATTTGTCTTGAAGGCCGTCTCATAGCCCGCAAAACCGTCACATTGTAGATATCCCTTAAAGTTGTATCTGTTTGCCTGCGACTCTATCACCGCACTTGGAGTCCTAGTCTGGTCGTAGTGGAAGAGCACCAGACGCTCCATTACAGCTCTCACCATCCAATATAGTTTGAATAGTTACAAAAAAAACATCACGAAATCAGACCACAAAGATATCTGATGTTGCAAAAAATTTGTTGCAAATAGCGTATCACAAGAACCTTTAATCTTCTGATAATCAGCAATAATATACCAGAATCGTGCAACAGCGCGACTCCAAAGATTTGTTTTATTTATATATTCCTTATAATTTTGCAGGCAAATTGCATCTGTGATCACTTACAGCAATGACAAACCAAACGGAGGAAGCCGAAAATCCGTTTTTAGAGTAGGCATATTAAATAACAAAATTATTAAAATGAAAAAAAAACTAATTTGCCTTTTAGTGGCAGTTGTGTCTATGTTTGCATTGCCAAACGTAGCAAGTGCAGGATGCTTAAACAGTATGGATGTGGTGAGTAATCCTGAAATAGTGAATGTTCAAGAGATTCCGGTAAACTGTGAAGTGTCTACCCCAACTCCGGACAGACGTGTTGTTGTCGTTGAGAGACTCATTATCATTGAGTATAGCGATGGCTCTGTATACGCTTACTATGAGCGCTATATTTATATTGAAGGATGATGTTTAGATATGTAAAAACATTCCTCCTTTGTACCTGTATAGGAGTGAGTCTTGAAGTGTTTTGTCAAACGAAAAGTGTGAAATGCTCATACCTTGCAACTCATTGTATTTCGGATGCTATTAAGAATATGGAGGATGTCCATATTCGTGAAATGATTATCCAAAAGATGCAGAGTGATAAGAAAGTGTATGAGATGGCCTATTCCGACAATATTTATTTCTTTTCGTTGGCAGGTGGGAATGCTGACAATGATATAAAAACTGTTGGACAGGCAAGTTGCTACTACATGGATTTTGGCAGTGATTCATTATTAATCCAAAGACACATTCTTGATAAGGCATTTTTGGTCGTGGATACCATAAACCATTCGTTATGGGCAGTCTCTGACGAGCGAAAAGTTGTAAATGGCATAGAATGCATTAAGGCGACCACATTGACAGGGAGTTATAGCGTAGCTGCTTGGTTCTCGCCAGAAGTTGCAGTTCCATATGGCCCACTTGGATATTTCGGCTTGCCTGGATTGATAGTAGAGTTGGAAACGCCAACATACACTTACACATTGCAGGATATTTCGTATCCGACTGAAAAACTATGCTTTACCAAACCAACAACAGGAAAGGTGGTCACTCAAAAAGAGTTTGATCAGTTAGAGGCTGACAACATGAAGTCACGCGGTAACATTACTCCTGGCGGAGTGAAAGTAATACGTATCGGGCAATGATGTCTTCAATCCGACTATGCTTAAGGACAGTGATGCTGTGCAGTCTCGCATTGTGCAGCATTTCTGTTTGTGCCCAAAGGAAAATAATCGGATTCGTATATGACGATGCGGACTCTTCGCCAATACATAATGCTACCGTCATACAATATCGGGACAGTACGCGAGGTAAGATGCTGGCCTACTGTATCACGAATAAAAAGGGTTTTTTTTGCTTGACATCACCTAATGATGGTGAAGGTTGCATTGTCGTCAGGTGTACAGGATATGATAATTTGGTTGTGGGCAACATAACGGAATGCGACACCATACAATTGAGGATGGATAAGAGCAGCATACAGTTGGGTGAAGTTATGGTGAAAGGACGATATTCTGGTATAAAGATTAAGGGCGACAGCATTGTCTTTGACGTAAATCATTTCAAAACAGGGACGGAAGAGAATGTTTCGGATGTTCTCAAAAACTTACCTGGAGTTCGTGTCAGCGGAACGGGAAAAATAAGCTATGCAGGCAGAGACATCAACAAAGTGTTGATGAACGGACAGGAGATAATGGATGTTGGCAGTGGCATGATGATTAACGGACTGAGTTCGGACATCGTTAGTGGTGTGCAGATTCTCAACAACTGGAAAGATGGCAGTATTCAAGAAGATTATAACGACAGAAATAGGACAGTACTTAACATCGAGACGAAAAAAGGCACAAGGACGGTTGGCTCTGTTGAGGGAAGTTTCGGCATCTTAAATAAATATGAATTGAAGCCTACGCTGATGGCAAGCAATGATAAGTTCTCATTAACAGCCGCAGGCTCGTCCAACAATTATGGTGGAGAAGTGTTTTCCATCGAGGAATATATGAGCAGTTTCGTGGACTTGTCGAGTATTCTCAACGAAGGCATGGGCATGTTAACACTTTCAGAATCGGAAAGACTGATGCTGACTCCGCCACAGAATGTAAACAAGAGTCAAAATTCTGCCATTGCAGTGAATGGTTTATATAAGCCGTCGGAAACGTTGACGATAAAGAGTAATGTCTTGCTCAATATCTCAAAATTGAACTCCTTGGAGGATAACAGCAACTACTATTATATGTCAGATTTTTCCTCATTTGAGAGAGGCACACAAGAGTCGACCAATAACATGTTGTCGGCAAGCATCAATGTAAGGTGGAAACCGTCAAAAATGTTTGAACTGACATCATTCACGATGGGCTCTTACAATGACTACGGCAAAAGCCACGACATAGAAGTCTTAACATCTGCCTATAACTTAAAAGCATATCAAAACGCAATGCAGAAAAAGAAACTGATTGGCGAGACTTTGGCGGCAAATCTTCGAGTAGGAAGCGGTGGGTTGTTTTTCGCAAATACTTCGTTTATTGCGAACTCTGCTAAAGGCGATATTGATATATTATCAGATAGCTTATTAATACAGACAAAACACATACTCAACGGCTGCTTTTATGAATATGGTACTTACAGATACGTACCCTCATATTCACTCAATAATGAGCTTGGCTATAGTCATAGATTCAACAAAAAACGTGTGTTAAGGCTGACTGTCGCATACGGGAAAGAAAGGGAAGATGTAGAAAGTCACGGCATTACAAAGGAGCCTCTTCAAGACAAATACACCTCTTTAAGATACTGCATTTCCGCAAGGTTCAGCAAGCAGACTGGCTTCTTGCGCTATAACATTGGCAATAGTGTGGTATGGAGTCAGTCCAAATATGCCTCACACAATAGCAAGACAAAAGCAGAATGGTGTCCTGACATAATGCTACATTTTGTATTCAGTCAAAAACAGGAACTTCGGCTTGCAGGACAACGCTCCGTATCGACTGCGCCGTATGAGCATTTCCTGACTTACGGAATGCCATTGGACTATAATTCTTATAGGGCTGTGTCACTCATGGAGTCGCCTTTTGTGACCAAAGAGCAGTTGTTCCTGCATTATAGAATTATTGAACAATACTACAATTTCCTGCTTTTCGTAAATGCCAACTATTCACAGGAGAAAGGCAGTGGTATGGACAAGGTTTTACAGGATGGCATACTTAGTACACACACATATGTCGATGGAGGGAACACAAAGAACATGACTCTTAGTACAACCATCAGAAAGGGGTTGGGCAATATGCCTGTTGATGTCCAGCTTTATGCAGGCTACAATTTCAGTAGTCTGCCGTTTGCTATAGGTGAAACCATTTCAGATTATAGGATGAAGCGGTTTACCAATAGCCTGACATTCTCCTCACGCTATTTAAGTGCAATAAATGCAGAAATAAGAGGCTTATTTGAAAAGACTGAGATAAACACTTCGTCGTACAAGACTGAAAGCAATGAATATTCTGTCTCTGGAAAGCTAATGTTTGCAAAAAATAAATGGAAGGGCGAATTTATATACAGCTATGAGGTGATAGATGGTGATTTGGCCTACCATTCAAACCACAACTTAGGATTCCGCCTATCCTATAATCTGCAACATCTTTATTTCCGACTATCTGGCACTAACATCCTGCACATCAGGGAATACGAATGGTCTGAAACAAACACCTCCACAAACCATCAATCCCAGACGCAATATATACGTTTACCCGGATATTTTCTTGCTACAATGGGGTGGAGATTTTGACATTTAAAGAATAGTCACAAGCGTTTCGATTTCTGTATAGAACGTCAAAAAGACAACAGAAGGTATAGTTATCTGTCAAACAATCAATTGTCTATTTTTTGAACCACCAGAAACTTATACAAACACTATTTTTATCTCCAAATCTCATATTGAAGTTGAGAACCATCAAATTTGTTAATTGTTTTTGTTTCATAATTTATGGTTCCTTCATTAAGTTCTAAGAAATCTATTTCTCGTCTTAATGGCAAAGTGTCAAATGGTATCCCGGAAACCTCAAAAATTCTCCCAAATATTGTGGAGTTGTTTACACCGAACCAAACGTGTTCATTAATTGCAACCATAGAGTGACCAATATAATGATTAATTACCTGTAAAGAATAAAGTTTGAAATGTTGCTCTTATTACTGCTAAGTTGTAGTACTTCCCTCATTTCTCAAAGGTCTCGGATTCCAGACAACAGATACCACAAAGTTCACCCGACATAGGTGGCCATGGTAGTGACGATAAGCGTTTATATCGTTTAAGTCCTATAAGGACTCTGAGAGTGATTTCTTACGCAGTTTGCTGAGGTAAGCAGGCGTGATATTGAGGTACGAAGCGATATCCTGCATTGCAATATCCTGTACGATGCCGGGACAACGCTGTAGCAGAAGTTCGTAACGCTCGAGTGGCGTGGCGCAGTATAGGTTTTGATAATGTAAATGGAACTGGCCGGTTATGTGCTCAGCAATGAGACTACGTAATTCCATCGTATCAATGTTTTGTTCAAAGAACTGATTCAACTGCTCACTTGTGACCCTGATCACGCGACTGGGCATTGTAGCCTTGATGGTAATCTGCGCTGGAAGTCCACTAAGACAAGCAGGATAATCACCTACAAATTCATCTTTAAACCCAAATCGGTCGTTAGACTGAATTTTTGCTGTTTCTAATGGCCGCCATTAGAAAATAGTCTTTGTATTTTGTTGTTATTCAGTTATTTATTAACTTTGCCACGGATTAAGAGCCAATGTTATGATGAAAGACCTGGATATAGCCTTTACGGCAAAAGATATAACAGCCTTTGGTGGTGTGTCGCTGCTTTACAAAATGCTTGACAATTGTCACTTCAAAGAAGTCTTGTCATCCGTTGGACTACCCCAACAGGGTTCCAATCGCGGAAAGAGTCCTGAGCAACTGATATACGGTTTGTTCACAGGAGTCTGGTGTGGCGCAAGTTGTTACAATCACCTTGACATTGTTCGTTTCGACCCTACGCTCTGCCATCTGATGGGCTACGAGAAAGGGCCAGACCATCGTGCCTATCAGCGTTATTTCAATAAGTTCTCTCAGGCAATCAACCAGCGTGTTTTTGATTCCTTGTACAGTTGGTTCTTCTCAGAGTTGTGCTTTGACAACTACACGCTCGACTTCGACTCAACTGTAATGGAGCGTTGCGGTGAGCAGGAGGGTGCGGCAGTGGGCTACAATCCCAAGCGTCCAGGGCGCAAGTCCCATCATCCACTGCTGGCATTTGTGGCCGATCTCCGCATGATCGCCAACTATTGGCTGCGTCCAGGAAACACATCAGCCTCTACGAACTATCTGGCGTTTCTCGACAACACGCTGGATCGGCTTCAGGGCAAGAAGGTGGGACTGGTGCGCATGGACAGTGGCTTCTTCAGCGGTGAGATATTCGACCGTCTGGAAGAGAAGCACCTGTCCTATATCGTAGCATGCCGCTTCAATAACTCTATCAAGATACAGCTGGCTTCGCAGGCAAAATGGACGGTGGTGGCAGATGGCCTTCATATTGCGGAGAGCACCTATCAGGCACAGGACTGGAAGAAGCCCCGCCGCATCATTATGGTCAGACAGGAAATAGACAAGCGCCCCAAGGCCGCAGGCAAGAAGATAAAGAAGATCAAGCCCCCCAAGCAGATGGAACTCTTCCCTGACGTAGCCGAGCTGGGGAACTACCGCTACAGCTGCTTCATCACTTCGCTGACACTGCCCGCAAAGGCCGTCTACGACCTCTATCGCGGAAGGGCTGACTCTGAGAACAGAATCAAGGAAATCAAGTACGACTTCTCTGCCGACAAATTCTCTTCCCAAGACTTTTGGGCTACCGAAGCATGCGACTCCTTTATTATCATGGCGTACAACTTCATCAGTCTCTTCAGACATGCCATTGTCAACTCTAAGAAGAGCCATTTCCTCAAGACTATCAGGTACAAGATACTCAGTATTCCTGCATATCTCGAAAAGAAAGGAGATAAAAATATTTTACGTCTTGTGAGAACCATGAATCAGCGGCAGGCATTTCTTGGACTCTGGAGAACAACTGAAAACTTTGACATCACACGAACTAATTGGGCCTAACGACCGATTTGGGTTAAATGAGAACCACACTACGTGTTCTTTGTCATCACTAATGCCATAAGTCAGATACTTGAAACATCCGTATTCAACGAACGCGAACCAACGGGTGGGGTCACCCTCACGCTCCATCTGGTCACCCTTACTATATTTGACAACCTCACCCTCCCGCTTGCAGAACTCCCGCAGCATTTCGAGGTTTAAACTGCTATTGTTAAATCCTGTTTCCATTGTCCAATTAAATTTGCGGGTACAAAGATACGACTTTTTTCTGAATTTGACGTAACTAAAGCGTATTATTATCAGCAAATGTATAAATCGGACAGTTAATTTGATGATCTTCATGGCAAATTGCATTATGTCAATAAGAAACTCCTGCGTAAATCATACAGACAGGCGCAGGAGTTGATAGAAGTTTTCATCATATTGATAATCCATGGTTGGCAAAGTCAAACACAGATTGTTCCACTAATGACTATTCTCGTATTATTATCCTTGTTTATTCCATGCCACGATATTGGCATATACATCATTGAAATCTATACTACCACCATTATCTTCAATGCAAATATCAGTTACATGTCCGATAACGTTGTTTTCAGCATCAGTAATATCGCCATTGCTGACACTACGATCAAAACTGTTAGATTTTGTAGAAGAGAATTCTATAGTGAGATTGTCGCCCTGAACAAATGCATCACCCATAGAAAGTTTGGTTAAATTTCCACTGGTCGTAAATGGTTTTGATTCATCCACATAGGTTTTACATTCATCCTTGATAACTACTCTTACATCATTCCAGCACTGGGTTACTATATTCCAGCACATGTACATCCCTTTTTTGATACCGGGAAGATTAAAAGACCTGCTTGTTGATTCTAAATTGTTCATAATTCAAAAATTTATTTAGTTAATATTTGGTTTGTTTGCTGACATGCGTCAGTAAATACTTGTAGCTCATATTCCATTGCTTTGCGAAATACTTCCTTCGCTTTATTTTCATCAATCTCAGAACGATATTTCTCAAGCATCTGTGCCATCTGTATGGCGCCACTTGGCTCTCCTTTGTTCCCCTCTACCCAGAATCGATAAATTGAGTCTTCAGGGGTATATCCATCGATAATATTGGCAACCCAGTTCCAAAGATACTCGCATGGCAACATAACAACACTAAGGTATGGAGAATCAAGTGATCCTGCTACATATGCCTCATATTGTGCGTACTCCTTTATGGAATCACCAGGTGTTACACTTTCTATGTCATGGATATGCCAATCCTCGTGGTATGTCTTATTATACTCCGCATATTTGTCGGCCTTTTTATTGTAGAATACTTTCCAATCATCATTATCCGCACAAGTTGCTCCTGTGACATAATCATTCTGTCCATTGAAGCAATAATAAGCATCTTGGACCACAAGTTGACCATAGTTGTTCGGATCAAGGTCACCATTGACAATGCCTTTGAAATAGTCTGTTTTAAGAACCTTGACAGCAATGCCCATACATGATGTCCAAAGATTGAAAAATAAAGTACTCTCAATTGGCGTATCATCCGTGATAAGCCACTCCAGTCTTGTTCCTCTAAGTTTGTCATGAGGAATGAAAAAATCTCTTTTTAACATAATTGCAGTTTTAAAGTGAAAATGAATTGTTTGTTGTTTCTTTGATTTTTATTGTGAACCTAAAGAATAAGTGATATTGGAATTACATTTCAAATTTAAAAAGTGCTTGTGACCTTTCTTTTTTATAAAGAAGTTATCTTGTATAATTCTTTTCTGTTTGCCATATCTTACTCCATAAAAACTTAAATCAATAATTAAAACACTATTTCAAGTGCAAATATACAAATAATAAATATGAAAGATACCTATCGGTATGTTTATCATACTGTTTTTATGGATTATTAACTGTTAATACATTCTATTTTTCATCTATTTGTAGTTTGATATAATTAAAATAGGTTTTTCAATTTCTAATATTTTCGGATTATAAAGAATCTTAAAGGAAAGAATTTCTGCAAAATGTTTGGTTGGTTCAACTATAATGTGTACCTTTGTACCGCAATTGAAGTCAATAAAGAGTTATTGAGTCCTACGCAAATCGCGGAGAATTTCGGACTCCCGTATGTAACTAATTCGTAACCTCTCCAAAATATTGGTTCTAATCATTGCTGAAAGTCAATAAGTTATCAAAAATCGGCGGTTTTTTCACCAAAATGCGATGTTATTATTCCACGGGCGTTTGCCTACCAGTTGATGGTGATGCCGGCCTTAACCCAGCAGCCAGGTTGAAGCACGTTGCCGTAGTCCACATAGCGGTAATTGGTCAGGTTATTGCCGTCAATATATATATTATAGGTGTCTGACGTCCAACTGAGCCGCGCATCGACGATGGAGTAGGGGTGGTAGTCTTGAACATCGCCCGCCGTGTCGGTATACTTCCCCATGCGGTCCTGCCAGCGGTAGCCAACAGAAAGGCTTAGGCGCTTGGCGAGTGGCATCTGCAGACGGGCGGTAAACTTGTGGCGCAGGTATTCCAGTGAGTATTGTGACTGCAGGTAGTTCTCCGCCTGCTGCTTCTGCTGGTGCAAGTGGCAGTAGTTCAATTGAAAATTGAAACGTGATAATTGTAAATTGGCTGTCGCCTCTTCGCCCAGGGTATTGATGCGGGTGTGGTTGACGCTTTTCCAAATGGGGTCTGCCTCGCGGGTATCCATTACCCAGTCTATCATGTTGCGGGCATGATGGTGGAAGATGGCTGCCTGCAGTCGCACCGCTTTGATACCGCAAATGCTTTGCCCGGCACCGCTTAAGTGTTCGTACTTCACGCCGCCCTCTACGGCGCGCAGCTCTTCGGGCTTCAGGTGTTTGTCGGCCTGATGGCCGCCTACGCTATAGTAAAGTTCGGTGAACGACGGCATGCGCAACGACGAGTTGTAAGACGCATAGAGCTTCAGACCGTCGGCAAGGCGCACGCTGGCGTCCACCCCGGGATAGAGCGTGAATGGCATCTCAGCCCACGTGTTTTTGGCAGCGATGAAGCCTGCCGAGAGTGTAAAACGGCGGAGTATGATATTATGCTCCAAATGGAAGCTCAGGTTCGAGCGGTTCAGTCCTACCTTATATTTATTAAAGGGTTCGTTCAGCGGTTCGCCGAGGTTCGTACTCACGATATCCTCGTTGCGGAACTCAGCACCAAGGGCTGTGCGCATCTGGAAATCACGCACAGCCTCGTCGGCCGGCAACCAGTCGAACCAACTGTTCATGTTGATGCCGAAGACGTCCGTGCGGTGGTGGTTGTAGGGCACCTTCTCTTCTGAACCGCGCATCAGTTCGAAGCGGTCGTAAGAACGGTTCCAGTAAACGGCTGGCCGGAAGTGCAACGCGCCACTTCTCAAATCGCATTGCACGGCAGTATAGATTTTCGTCGTCTTCTCATACTGCTCGTCATACTTCGCGCTCCAAAACGTATTCGAACCGAAACCTTTTGTGGTCACGCCTGCATGCCACGAAAGTCGGATGTTGTCGGTGTGGTAGCCGCCCTGGTAGAATGCTTTTGCACCAGCATAGTCGCTATTCAGCGCGCCCGCTTTCGACCGCTGGTAACCGTCGCTGCGGGTATAGGAAGCAGAGAGACTTCCCCCGACTCCTCCAAAAAGAGGGGAGAAGTTGATGGACCCAGCTGCTGACAAATAGCCAAAGGAACCGCCCTCTAATCGTACTTCAGCCTTACTCCCCCTCCTTGTGGAGGGGGCTGGCGGAAGGCTCGTCACGATATTGATTGCTCCTTGCAGTGACGAAGTGCCGAAGACGCGCCCCGCAGGTCCCTCAAGCACCTCGATGCGCACAATGTCAGAGAGGTCGCAGGGCAGGTCGAACGTGTTGTGGCCTGTCTGCGGGTCACAGATATTAATGCCGTTCAGCAGTACAGCAATCTGCTCCTGCGTACTGCCCCGGATGCCGATGTCGGTCTGCGCTCCCATCGGGCCGCGCTGTCGAACGTCGACGCCCACGGCCATCTTCAGTAAGTCGTTAATACTGTGTACTGGCGCCGCCTGAATTTCCTCGCGGCTCAGTACTGTTACCATTCTCACCGCCTGACCGAGGGCAAGCGGCGCTCGCGAACCCGTCACTTCGACGTCGGCCAGCGTCGCCTCCTTGTCGACGAGCGTGTCGCCCACCACCTCGGCGCCCTTCGCTGACGAAACGCCAACCACGCTCAGGCTGTCACTTGTGGCAGCAGCCGACCGCAGTGTAGCCACGCTCAGTACGCCGATGGTTACGACGCGCCCCAGGCAGGCAAACAAGGCATATCCCTTCCGCGAAAACTGCCGGAAGCGGATAGCCTTCTGCTGGTTAAACAGTTTCTTGTACTTCATTAATACTAATAATATTGAAAAAAAACGTCAGCAAACGTACGAAAAGCCAAACGGCAGACCGTAGACTATTTCACGCCGACGATGTGGGTCTTGGGGAGGTCGCGGTTGCGCCGGTTGACAACGGTGACGACAGCCTGGGCCAGGTTGATGAAGGCAAGACCGGTAGCGGTGTCGCTGTTCATGGCGGCGGGCTCGCCGGCATCGCCGCTCTCGCAGATGCTCTGTACCAAGGGAATCTGTGCCAAGAGGGGGACGCCCATCTCCTCAGCTAAGCGCTTACAGCCCTCGCGGCCGAAAATGTAGTAGCGGTTCTCGGGGAGTTCGGCGGGGGTGAACCACGCCATGTTCTCGATGAGGCCAAGGATGGGCACGTTGACCTTTTCGTTGCGGTACATGTCGATGCCTTTGCGGGCGTCGGCCAGCGCCACCTGTTGGGGGGTTGAGACGATGACGGCGCCTGTGATGGCCAGGGTTTGTAATAAAGTAAGGTGAATGTCGCTGGTACCCGGCGGTGTATCGAGGATGAAATAGTCCAGCTCGCCCCAGTCGGCATCGGCAATAAGCTGCTTCAGAGCGTTCGTCGCCATGCCGCCGCGCCACAGCGTTGCCGTGTCGGGGGAGACGAAGAAACCTATGGAGAGCATTTTTACGCCGTATGCTTCAATGGGACAGATGAGGTCGCGACCTTCGACGTTGACGGCGTAAGGCCGTTCGTCTTCGACGTGGAACATCTTGGGCATGGAAGGTCCGAAGATGTCGCAGTCCAAAAGCCCCACCTTATAGCCCAGTCGAGCAAGGGCGATGGCGAGGTTAGCAGCGACGGTGCTCTTGCCCACGCCGCCCTTGCCGGAGCTGACGGCGATGATGTTCTTGACCTGCGGCAGAAGCTTGCCTACCTCGGGGCGGGGCTTCGACTTGTACTCGGTCTGGATGGTGACTTCGAGGGGTGGCTCGACGGGAAAACCGTCGAGCGCGGACTTGCAGTGGTAGCGGATAGCGGCCTCGGCGGCCTTGACGGTGGACTTGAGGAACGGATCCGTGTCGCGAGGAAACTCCAATACGACAGTGACTCGCCACGGCTCGCCGTCCTGCTGAGGCGCAGCAACAGCGGGCTGGTCAACCACCATCCCGCTGTCTATTAAGTTCTTCTTTGTGCCGGCATACGTCACCGTTGCCAGCGCATCCATAATCAATTGAGGATATAATGCCACGTTGTTAATTCTTTTTTTTTACCCCTAATTTATAATTCTAAATTGCCGTAGGCAATAATTCTTAACTCCTAACTCCTAACTCATTGCTGTTTCTCCCTGACGGCAATCTTTACCCAATCCTTGCTGGCAGCGTAGAGCATAGTGCAACCCTTTGGAACCCAGAAGTTTGCTACGACTCCCTTAAAGGTGCTCTTTGAGATGGCGGGTGGTGCCGGACTATTGAGGATGACATCGCGGAGTGACGGACACTTACTGAATGCTGAACCTCCAATCTTACGCAGACCGGTGCTCAGTTCTACCTTCGAAAGGAGGAGACACTCAGCAAAAGCGTCGCTGCCGATGACTTGCACGGCGGTAGGAATTTTGACTTCGCGCAGGGCAGCACACTGTTCGAAAGCGTCGTTGCCAATCTCGGTCAATGCCATCGGCAGGTCGATGGATCTCAGCATGGCACACTTCTGGAAAGCCTTCGAACCGATTATTCTGACCGTGGACGGCAGAGAGATGCTGTCGAGTTGGGCACAACCGCGGAAGAGGTCGCTCTCCACTTCGAGGATGATACCACCGATAATGGCTTTCTGCAACGCTGTGCAATCCTGAAAGGCTGAACTACCAATGCTCTTTACGAGGTTGGGAACGGAAATCTTCTGCAGGCTGCTGCACTGTTCGAAGGCATGGCTGCCAATCTTCGTCAAACCGACGGGCAGTTCGATGGCCGTCAGCGAACGGCAGGCATAGAAGGCGCTGCCGTCGATAACTTGTACGGTGCTGGGGATGGTGATGTTGTTAAGTTTGGTGCAGCCGATGAAGGCGTTTGTGCTGATGGTGCTCAGGTTGCCGTCGAGCTTGACGGTGGTCAGACTGCCGCAGTTGCGGAATGCCGAAACACCCATCTTTGCTATCTGCTCAAAGGCAAGTTCCTGCAGACTGGCGCAGTCCTCGAAGGCTGAGATACCCACGTTGCGGACCTTATTAAGGTTGATGCCAGCCAGACTCTTACAACCTTGGAAAGCCGAGGTTCCGAGTTCCACCACATTCTCTGGCAGCAGGACGGTCGGCAGACGGAGACAGCCTTGGAAGGCATTGTCGCCGATGGATGTGATGCTCTCCGGGAGAGTGAGATTAACGAGTGATTCGCAGCCGCGGAAGGTGTCGTCGGCAATCTTTTTGAGGTTGCCCAGGACGTTAGCTGTGACCAGCTTCGGACAGTTGCGGAAAGCCTGCTTTCCTACCTCGCGGACGTTGGCAGGAATCTCTATGGCAGCCAACGACTTACAGTTTTCAAAGGCTTCGCTTTCGATGGTCAGCACGTTGCCAGGAATGTTGATGGCAGTCAGCGACTCACAGTCCTGAAAGGCTTCGTTCTCGATGACGGTGACGGTCTCAGGAATCGTAATAGTCGTCAGCTTCTCACAGTTGGCAAAACAATCCTTGCTGATGGTGCCGATGTTCTTGGGCAGTACGGCGGTGGTGAGACCCTTGGCACCTTTGAACATGCCGTCAGGCAGGGTGTTTGCCTGCGTCTTCAAACCCTCCTTGCCCTCGGTGATGGTGGCGCCGGAGAGGTCGACGGTAGTTACCAAACATTCACCATCCTTCTCTTTTGCTTTTGAACGGTTAACAATCTGCTGGATGAGTTTCAAGTCGGTACCGTTCAGCGGTCCGCTGACTTTCAGCTCGTAAATCTTGAACCTGTCGCTCTCAGCTATCTTCGTGGCTAACTTGCCGACGGAGTCCACTGTCACGTTGGCAACTCCTTGCGCCACTGTGTTTAAAGGTAAAAGAGTAATAAGGTAAAAAGGTAAAATACCTATAACCCATTTTGTTACCTTTGTTGTAATTCCTTGTATTTTCATAAATGATGATGATAGTTTATTAGTTATAGTTGCTTGTTGTTTTTTCACCTTTTTACTTTTTTGCCTTTTACTTTTTCACCTTTAATGGACTGCGCTTGGTGCGGTGGTAGGAACGGTAATCATCGAGTTCTATCTCCACGTCGGGTTCTTCCAATAGGCCATCGTGTGGCAGCAGGAACTGGATGTATTTGATGCTGATGCCGCGAGCAAGCCACATGGATTCGTAATACGTTTGTATGGAGGCGGCGATGTTGTCGGCGGGAAAACCGCCGACCGCAGTACTGTCGATGGGAAAACCGTCGACTACGGTGCTGTCAGCATAGAGGTTCGTGGTGCTGGTGATGACGGGCAGGTGGTTCTTCTCCACTAGATAGGAGGTGTAGGTGAAGAGGAAGTTAGAGTCGGTCTTGAGGTGGATGATGCCTCGGTCGGTAAGGAAGCGGCGGTAGCGTTCCAGAAACCACGACGACGTCAGGCGCTTGCGGGGGTTCTTCATCTGCGGGTCAGAGAACGTCAGCCAGATTTCCTGTACCTCGCCAGGGGCGAAGAAGCGGTCGATGATCTCGATGTTCGTACGCAGGAAAGCCACGTTTTTCAGTCCTTCTTTGGTAGCCTCGGTGGCTCCCGTCCACATGCGGGCTCCCTTGATGTCGACGCCGATGAAGTTCATGTCGGGAAAGAGCTTGGCCAGACCGACGGTGTATTCGCCCTTGCCGCAGCCTAATTCCAGAACGATAGGGTTCTGGTTATGGAAATACTCCTCCCGCCAGTGACCTTGCAAGGGAAAATCTGCATGCTCCAGTGCCCGAAAGGGGTACTGGAACACGCAGTCGTAGCTTTCCATATCGGCGAACTTCGCCAGCTTGCCTTTTCCCATTAACCGTTAAGCAATAACCAATAACCGTTAATCGATTACGACTGTTGTCCAGCCGTGCTTGTCTTCTATCTCGCCATACTGGATGCCGCGGAGTGTGTCGAACAGCTTCTTCGACATAGGACCGGGCTTGTCACCAAATGAGTAGCGCTTGCCGGTGTCGAGGTCATCGATATAGCTGATGGGACTGATGACGGCGGCTGTTCCGCAGGCACCAGCCTCTTCGAAGGTTTCGAGCTCCTCTTCAGGGATGGGGCGACGCTCTACCTTCATGCCAAGGTCTTCGGCCACCTGCATCAGCGACTTGTTGGTGATGGAGGGCAGGATAGAGGTTGACTTCGGCGTGATATAGGTGTTGTTCTTGATGCCGAAGAAGTTGGCTGCACCACATTCGTCCATGTACTTCTTCTCCTTGGCGTCGAGGTAGAACTCGCAAGCGTAGCCCTTCTCATGGGCCAGGTTGTTGGCAAAGAGTGAAGCGGCGTAGTTGCCACCCACCTTATACTTACCCGTGCCAAGCGGAGCCGAGCGGTCGTAGTCGCGGATGATGACATAGGGGTTGGCAGCGAAGCCTCCCTTGAAGTATGGGCCTACCGGCGTGACGAAGATGAGGAAGCAGTACTCCTTGGCGGGGTGAACACCCACTTGGGCACTTGTACCGATGAGCAGCGGACGGATATACAGCGTGGCTCCGCTCTCGTAGGTGGGAATCCACTCTTGGTTCAGGCGTACCACTTTCTTCACCATTTCCGTGAAGAGTTCTGTGCTTACCTCGGGCATCATGATGCCGCGGCAGGTTGACTGGAGGCGGGCTGCATTCTCGTCAACACGGAAGATGCGCACCTTGCCATCAGGGCAGCGATATGCCTTCAAGCCCTCGAAAGCCTCCTGGCCATAGTGCAGGCAGGTGGCTGCCATGTGCAGGTTCAAATACTCGTCGGAACAGACCTCAATCTCGCCCCACTTGCCGTCACGATAGTAACAGCGAACATTGTAGTCGGTCTTCATATAACCGAACGACAGACTACCCCAATCTAAATTCTTCATAATATCTTCTTTTTGTTGAATGTTTCAATTTTGCATGCAAAAGTACACAATAAATTGCAAACGAACAACAAAAAGGGCAGAAAAGTGACTTTTTGCCTTATTCTCGCTCGCTGTTAATCTTCTGGATGTCGGCTTCGGTCTTGGTCAGCTTGTCGCGGCAAATCTTGATGAGCTGTTGGGCTGTCTTCAGTTGCACGGCAAGTTCGTCAAGGTCGAACTCGTTGTTTTCCATCTTGCGGACGATAGCCTCTAACTGGGCCAGGGCTTGTTCGTATTTTAGTTGTTCCATGTTACTATCGATTTAAATGTTCCTTTTTCAATGCGGGTTTCGACGGTGTCGCCATCGTGGAGCTGGGCAGGGTCGCGGACGACTTTCCCGTTGTGGAGGGTGATGCTGTAGCCTCGGCCGAGCAGAATCTGCGGGTCGTAGCCTTGTAACAGTAGCTGCAGACGTTCCAAGTGATGTTTTTGTTCGGAGAACCGACGTTCCAAGGCGATGGGTATGCGGCCTTCCAACAGTTCTATGCGGTGACGTTGATCGCTGATCTTCTGTCCGATGGCAAGAGGAATGCGGCTTTCTAACAGTTCTATGCGGTGGCGCTGGGCACTTACGATGCGCAGGGCAAGGTTTGGAATGAGTGTCGTGAGTGTCGAAAGTTGAGTCTTCAGTGTCGAGATTTTTCGAGTGACCGTCAGCGAGATGCGTTGCTGAGCTTGGAACAGTCGCTCCCAGATGCGTGCCAGGTTATCGATGAGGAATGCTGCTGCTGCCGTGGGCGTCTTCACTCGGGTGTGGCTAATCATGTCGAGGATGCATTCGTCGCGTTCGTGGCCGATGCCTGTGATAATGGGCAACGGGAACTGGGCTACATTCTCGGCCAATGCCAGAGTATCAAAGCCGCTGAGATCAGCCGTTGCTCCTCCGCCACGGATGATGACGACGCAGTCGAAGGGTATGAGTGATGGGTGATTATAGATGTCGTTCAGGGCGGCGATGACACTTTCCTCCACCTGTTCGCCCTGCATAATGGCAGGGAAGAGCGTGACATCGAAGTGGAATCCGTATTCGTTGTCAGCCAACTGCTTGCAGAAGTCGCCATAACCGGCGGCACCCTCTGCCGAGATGACGGCGATGCGCTGGCAGAACATCGGCAGGCGGAGTTCGCGCTGCAGGTCGAAGACGCCTTCTGCCTTCAGCTGTCGAATAATCTCCTGACGTTGTCGCGCCATGTTGCCGAGGGTATAGGTGGGGTCAATGTCGCTGACAATCCATGAAAATCCGAAAGTCTCATGGAACTGGGCATAGACCTTCAATAACACTTTCAGACCGGCACGAAGTGGCTGTCCGGTAGCCCGTTCGAATGTAGGCTGTACCATCATCCATGTGTTGCGCCAGCACTTTGCTGAAGCTCTGGCAATTGGCGTGTTGGTGCTCTCGTCTTTTTCAACAAGTTCCATGTAACAATGTCCGCCGCGCTCACGACACTCAGACAACTCGGCCTCTACCCAATATTCATCAGGCATCGACAGCTCGATAGATTCGCGAACCAAGCGATTGAGCTCAAACAACGTTATATGGTGATCTGTATTCAAATCTTCAGTCTTTCAATACTTCAATTCTTCAATTATTCAATTCTTCTCAGCTTTCCCTATCATATAGGCTCGCCAGAAATTGGGCAGACCGTAACCATAGACGTTGTCTGGATGATCCTTGTTGTTGCTGCATTGGCGAACCAATTCTATGATGTCTTGCGCTTTCTTTTGTCGCATGGACTGCCAGAGGCAGGCTACCAGACCGCAGACCACAGGACTGGAGAACGAGGTTCCCATGTCGCTCATGATGACGCCGCGGCCATTACCCAGCCTGGCAGGGGCTCCGATGGCGACCACATCCGGCTTGATGCGTCCGTCCTGGGCAGGACCCACACTGCTGAAAGGGGCTATGCGGTGGGAAGATATGTCGTTGACAGCACCAACGGCAAGGATGTCGTCGGCATCGGCAGGAACGGTAATCTTTTTCCACGGTCCCATGCCGGAGTTACCGGCAGAGTTGACCAGCACGATGCCTTTCTGGGCCAATAATGCTGCTGACTGGCTGACAAATGCCGTGCGGCCGTCGAGCTGCCACAGCTGGTAGCTCTTGCAGGGGGCGTCGTATTCGTTGTAACCCACAGAAGAGTTGATGACGTCACAGCCCACGGAGTCGGCAAACTCTGCCGCCAAAGTCCAGTAGTCCTCTTCAACTTCCTGCTCCGTATGCTGGTCCTCGGTGCGTAGTAGCCAGTAGCTGGCACGTGGTGCCGTACCGATATAATAATAAGGTTGGTTGATAGCCATGGCTGAAAGAACTTTCGTGCCATGGTCGGTCTCGTAGAACAAGGTGGGCTCTTGTGGATTGACGAAGTCGCGCCAGCCAAGGATGTCAACTCTTTGAAAGGCAGGGATGTTGTTGACATTCTTGAAACCGCCGTCGATGACGCCTATCATCATGCCCTCGCCACGACAACCGATGTCGTGAAGGCGGTGCCCTTGAACGGAGCGAATCTGTTCTGCCGCTGTGCCATAGTATTCACCGGTGACACTATCGTGTGGTTCGAATTGCTCTTGGTACTTCTGACGCACCAGCGGCGTAATGGAGTCGGGAGCCTGCCAGACGAGCTTACTTGCCCTAACGCATGGCAGTTGGCTGATATCACCGATGAGGGTGGAGTCTTTTAGCCTGACGAGCAAGGTGTTTTGCCAGCGGCTCTGACCGACGATGGTGACGTCCTTGCTCTCAATGAGTCGACGGTAGCGGTCGGAGACGGGCAGGTCAGTAGAATCGAGAGGCAGTCCCTGTCGCTTACGTCGCTCTACACTGCGCCGTGAAAGGAATCGGGTAGGGTGGTCAAGCGAGTAATGGGAACCTTGTTTGTCGGTGAGATAGAGACGATAGATGAATGCCGGCCCGTGTTTATATTTGACACGCCGTATGGTCTCCTGAGCTGTGGCAGTCTGCAGGAAAAGTGCCGAAAACAGGGCAAAAAGCAGTATGATTAGTCGGACTTGTCTCATCTTTTGTTTGTTGCAGTGTGCAAAGATACGAAAAAGTTCATAGTTCATAGTTCATAGTTCATGGTTTTTTGTGCAAAATGTTGTTAATTAGACAAAATTATGAACTATGAACTATGAACTATGAACTAAAATCGTTACCTTTGCACATTATTAATTAACAATGGACAATAAACAAACAGCACTAGAGTTAGGGACAAAACCTGTAGGCCAGCTGCTTTGGCAGTATGCTCTGCCAGCCATTGTGGCCATGTCGGCATCGAGTCTGTATAACATCATCGACCGCGCCATGATTGGCCAGGTGGTGGGACCAGAAGCTATTGCCGGCCTGGGTATCACTTTCCCGTTCATGAACCTCTCGGCTGCCTTTGGTGCTTGTATCGGCGTGGGTGCTTCGACGTGTATTAGCGTCAGATTGGGACAGCGTGACTATAAACGAGCGGAGTACCTTTTAGGCAACACGGTGACGCTGAATCTCGGCATTGGATTCATCTTCATGGTGGTCTGTCTTCTTTTCCTCGACCCCATCCTGAGATTTTTCGGAGCCTCCGACGTGACGTTGCCATACGCCCGTGAGTTTATGGTCGTCATCCTGTTGGGCAACATGGTGACACACATGTATTTCGGTATGAATGCTGTGCTGAGGGCAGCAGGCAAACCACGCCACGCCATGTATGCCACCTTGTTTACGGTAGCATGCAACATCGTGCTGGTTGTACTCTTTGTGTGGTGGTTCCGCTGGGGTATCAGGGGCGCAGCCTTGGCCACTATTACGTCGCAGTCGCTCGCACTCTGCTGGCAGATATGGCTTTTCTCTGACAAGAAGGAGCTGCTACATCTGAAGAGTGGCATCTATCGGCTGCGTGCCGACTTGGTGAGGAACATTCTTGCCATCGGTGTCTCGCCTTTCTTAATGCAGACCACGTCGTGTGTTATTGTCATCTTTATGAACAACCAGTTCGTGCGCTATGGAGGCGACATGGCGGTAGGAGCATATTCCATTGCCAACAGTGTTGTCATGATGTTCTTTATGTTTGTCATGGGCATGAACCAAGGTATGCAGCCCATAGTAGGCTATAACTACGGTGCTGAGAAATACGACCGTATGTTCCGCTGCCTATGGATGACGATTGCTGCGGCAACGACTATCCTGTTGGTAGGCTGGTCGCTGTCAATGCTGTTCCCACGGGAGATAGCTCGTGTCTTCACCACCGACGAAACGCTGCTTGCCCTCGCTTCACGAGGCATCAAGTTAGATATGCTGGTGTTCTTTGTGGTTGGTTCTCAGGCAGTCATCACCAACTTCTTCCAGTGCATTGGTAAGGTCAAGATTAGCATCTTCCTCTCGTTGTCGCGTCAGCTCATATTGCTGTTGCCGATGGCTTATATATTCCCTATGTTCTGGAACTTGGACGGTGTGTGGTATTCGATGCCGGTCAGCGACTTCGGGTCGTTTGCCATGACGATTCCGTTGCTAATGTGGTATATGAAAAAGATAAAAGTGAATAGTGTTAAGTTATAAACGAAATGAACAATAAACATATCATTATCTGTGTGGGGCGTCAGTTAGGCAGCGGCGGACATGACATAGCCCGCATGCTGGCTCTCGACTTTAACGCTAAGTATTACGACCGTGAATTGCTGAATCTGGCCGCCAAGGAGAGCGGGTTCAGCGAGAAAGTTTTCGAAATGAACGACGAGCGCAAGGGCTTCCTCAAGGGACTCTTCAATTTAGGCTCGCCTAACGTCAACAGCGGCAGTGTATACAACTCTAGCATTTCACAGGAATCGCTGTTTAAGTTCCAAAGCGATGTCATCAAGAAGGCTGCCGACGAAGGCTCGTGTGTTTTTGTTGGCCGATGTGCCGACTATGTACTTCGTGAAAGAGATGACATGGTGAGCGTTTTCATTACAGCCACGAAACGCTTCCGCATCGACCAGATTATGGCCAAGCAGAATCTGGACGTAGCGGGTGCAAACAAGTTCATCAATCAGCGCGAGTCGCAGCGGGCGGCGTATTACAACTATTATACTGGTAAGAAATGGGGAGCCGCAGAACATTATGACCTATGTATTGATGCCAGTGTGCTTGGTCTGCAGGCTACCGAGAAGTTTATTGCCGACTTCATTCGAAAACGCTTCAAACTCTAAAGACTCCCTAACTCTATGAAAAAGATTGGCATCATCAGCGATACGCACGCCTACTGGGACGAGAAGTATCTACACTATTTCGAACCCTGCGACGAGATATGGCATGCCGGTGACATTGGCTCTGTAGAGGTGGCCGAGAAGTTGGCTGCATTCCGACCGTTGCGTGCTGTCTGCGGCAACTGTGACGGTGGTGACCTGCGCCTGATGTATTCGGAGCTGAACCGTTTCAAGTGCGAGGATGTCGATGTGCTCATCAAGCATATCGGAGGCTATCCCGGCAACTACGACTGGAGCATCCGTTCGACGCTCTATGCTAATCCGCCTCAGCTGTTCGTGGCGGGACATTCTCATATTCTGAAGGTGCAGTTTGATAAGACGTTGAATATGTTGCATATCAATCCCGGAGCAGCCGGTCTGCAAGGGTGGCATAAAGAAAGAACACTGATAAGATTGACCATTGAAGGCAATAAATTCAGTGATTGTGAAGTTATATCATTAGGAAGATAATTAATAAGAGATAAACATGAAGAGAACAATTGTAATAACTGGTGGCGCAGGCTTTATTGGTAGCCATGTGGTGCGCCTGTTCGTGAACAAGTATCCCGATTACCACATCATCAACCTCGACAAGCTGACGTATGCTGGCAATCTGGCAAATCTGAAAGACATTGAGGACAAACCAAACTATGAGTTCGTGAAGATGGATATCTGCGACTTCGATGCATTCTACAAACTTATGCAGGACAAAAAGGTCGACGGCATCATCCATCTGGCTGCCGAGAGTCATGTCGACCGCAGTATCAAGGATCCGTTTACCTTTGCTAAAACCAATGTGATGGGCACATTGTCGCTGTTGCAGGCAGCGAAGCTCTATTGGGAGAGCCTGCCTGAACGCTACGAGGGCAAACGCTTCTACCACATCTCGACAGATGAGGTGTACGGTGCCCTTGAACTCACACACCCTGAGGGCATCGAACCGCCGTTCACTACTACCGCCTCTTCAGCCGAACACCATTTGGCCTACGGCGATAAGTTCTTCCTGGAGACGACTAAGTACAATCCCCACTCACCTTACAGCGCCGCTAAGGCTTCGAGTGATCACTTTGTCCGTGCCTATCACGATACATACGGGATGCCGGTCATCGTCACCAACTGCTCGAATAACTACGGTCCGTACCAGTTCCCCGAGAAACTGATACCTCTTTTTATTAATAACATCCGCCACCGCAAGCCGTTGCCCGTCTATGGCAAGGGTGAGAACGTGCGCGACTGGCTGTTCGTTGAAGACCATGCCCGTGCCATCGACCTCATCTTCCATCAGGGACTGATTGCCGAGACCTACAATATTGGCGGCTTCAACGAGTGGAAGAATATTGATATCATCCGTGTGCTCATCAATACTGTCGACCGTCTGTTGGGCCGCAAGGAGGGTGAGGACATGGATCTCATCACCTTCGTCACCGACCGTGCTGGTCACGATTTGCGCTATGCTATCGACAGTTCAAAACTTCAGAAAGAACTTGGTTGGGAACCGTCACTCCAGTTTGAGGAAGGTATTGAAAAGACCGTCCGCTGGTATCTCGAAAATCAGGAGTGGCTCGACAACGTCACTTCTGGCGACTATCAGAAATATTACGACAATATGTACGCTAACCGATGAGCTTGAAGGTTCAAATCATTGACTTGCCCAAGATTACCGATCCCCGTGGCAATCTAACCTTTGCAGAGGCTAAGGACATGGTGCCGTTCGACATCAAACGGGTCTATTGGGTCTATGATGTGCCAGGGGGTGAGAGCCGTGGCGGCCATGCCCATAAGCGGCTCAAACAGTTTGTCATTGCCCTGAGTGGTTCGTTCCATGTGACGTTGGACAATGGCAGGGAGCGGAAGACGGTGCTGCTGAACCATCCGTGGCAGGGACTGCTCATCGACGTTAATACTTGGCGTACGCTTGATGATTTTTCAAGTGGAGCTGTCTGTCTTGTGCTGGCTTCCGAACGTTATGATGCGGAAGACTACATAGAGGACTATGATGAATTCCTGAAATACGTGGGATGTTCGAAATAAGACAATACTCACACGAATACGCCGACGAGTGGAATCAGTTCGTTGCACAGTCGAAGAATGGAACCTTTCTCCTCGACCGACGTTACATGGACTATCATAGTGACCGTTTCTCTGACCATTCGCTGTTGATTTACCGTCGGGGAAAGCTATATGCTTTGTTGCCTGGTAATGTTGCAGGCGACACTTTTTACTCTCATCAGGGACTGACTTATGGCGGACTCATTATGAATGACAAGTGTACTGCATCTGATGTGGTGAGCGTCTTCCGTCTGCTGAATGATGAACTGAGAGGGGAGGGACTTAAAAGAGTGGTTTATAAACCTACTCCCTGGATTTACCACAAACAACCTTCAGAGGAAGATTTGTATGCAATCGTAGAGGCATGTGGTGCCACGCTGACTCGAAGCATATCGTCTGCTGTCAGTCGCGAACATCGTAACAGGTGGTATCGTATCCGTCAGTGTGGCGCCAATAGTGCTCGGAGGTTAGGCATTATTGTGAAGGAGAGTGCGGATTTTCATCCTTTCTGGCAGATTCTTACTAATAATCTCAACGAACGTTATGGAATAAATCCTGTTCATTCTATCGAGGAAATAGAGATGTTACATCGGCGACTGCCAGAGAACATTCGTCTTTTTGTTGCATACGAGGGAACGGAAGTCGTAGGTGGTACGGTGCTTTATGTTACTAATCGTGTGGTACACTCCCAATATATTGCAGCAAGTCCGCGTGGAAAGCAGCTTCATGCACTTGACTTGTTGTTTTCTGTTGTTATTGACAAAGCGTTGGAAGATCATGCTTTCTTTGATTTTGGTATATCCACAGAAAGGCATGGTACGTACCTGAACGAGCAACTGATATATCAAAAGGAAGGTTTTGGCGGACGAGGCATCTGCTATGACTGGTACGAATGGACGATTTAAGTGTAAAGTGATATGATTTCTGTTGGCATGATACAGTATCTTCCCCTTAAACGAATCAACGAACCCTATACGCACGCTGCTGACGAGGTGTTGCGGTCAGGTTGGTACCTGAAGGGAGAAGTAACACAACGTTTCGAACAGCACTATGCAGAATATATAGGAACGAAACATTGCATTGGATGTGCCAACGGACTCGATGCTCTGACACTGATACTGCGCGCCTACAAGGAGATGGGTATTATGAGAGAAGGTGATGAAGTCATTGTTCCTGCTAATACTTACATTGCTTCTATCCTTGCTATTACTGAAAACCGCCTTACCCCCATCCTTGTTGAACCCGATATCAATACGCTCCAGATTGATGATACTCTCATCGAGCAGGCCATCACTCCTCGTACTCGTGCCATCATGATAGTCCACCTCTATGGACGCTGCGCCTATACCGATAGAATAGGGGAAATCTGCCGTCGTCATGGGCTGAAACTGATTGAGGATAATGCGCAGGCTCATGGATGTACGTTCGCAACACAATTACGTACCGGTGCTCTGGGCGAAGCAGCGGGTCATAGTTTCTATCCTGGAAAGAACCTTGGAGCCTTTGGCGATGCCGGTGCCGTAACTACAGACGACGAGGAATTGGCAGCAATAATTCGCGCTCTCGGCAACTACGGTAGCAACGAGAAGTATGTACATGACTACCAAGGGCGTAACTCCCGCATGGATGAACTGCAGGCTGCCATCCTCGATGCTAAGCTGAAAGACCTGGATGTTGCCAATCAGCGCCGCAAGGAGATTGCTGCTATATATATAAATAAGGTGAAGCACCCCGATATCTTAATCCCGGACGGAGGAGAACGAGACTGTGTGTGGCATGTTTTCCCCATTCTATGCAATCGTCGTGATGAACTGAAGCAGTATTTGGGAACTCATGGTGTTGAGACCCAAATCCATTATCCCATACCCCCACACCATCAGCAATGCTATGCCTTATGGTCTGAAATGTCGTTGCCCATGACCGAGCGCATCCATCGCGAGGAATTGAGCATTCCCTGTCATCAGGCCATGACAAACGAAGAGGCCAGCATGGTGGCTGACCTCCTCAACTCTTTTGTTTAGTATAATGCTATGCCATAGCATTGAAACTATTCGTCCAAAAGCAATACCGTCGCGCTACGGGCTGCCTGCGCTCCCATGACCAGTACCTGTGCAATATCAGCGGTTTTAGACGGGCCGCTGATGAACGAGCCGTAGCCGTACTCATCGAACATGTTGAGACCACTCTTCGGGTCGCGCTCGCTCAGTCGGTGGTAAGCCTCGTGCATGTTATTGACAATCTGACTTTTCGGTAACAAAATGACGAGATGCTCGGATATGAACATGACAGCTTTCTCCTTCATCTGTTGAGGAATCCAGACGCAGGCATTCTCTGCGACACCGAACATGCCTCGGATGACGCCTACGTCGGTACCGTTGAGATCGCGGGCACGCCCTACCTCGTCAGGATTCCGCGTGGCGATAGTAATCTCCGGCAGGTTCGAGGCAATCTCCTTGGCGTCAGGGTACAACTCACGGATGAGTGCGTTGATGTCGCGGTCTTTTTCTACTTCGATAGCATTGCCACCTACACTATTCGTCATGTTCATGAACTGCAGTAGCGGATCTGGATACGTCACGGCTTTGATGTCGCTGAGGTCAGGCATGTCGTACCGTTCGCGCACGTTCGCCCGATACTTCTTCAATATGTCTTCTTTACTGCTCATAACTTTTACCTTTTTACTTTTTTACCTTTCCAAATCTTTAATCTGTTGGTGGAATGGTTTCTTGGGGAACTCCATCATCTTGTGACCTTCAGCCCAGGGGTTGAGACCGCAGTTCATAAGGGGCGATGGGATGATGTTGGCCCAGTGCGCTAGACCCGTGCCGAAGTTGTAAAGCCCGGGCGAACCGTAGAGCATCGACATGCCGCGACACATCAGCTTCTTTTGTGGGTTGGCGGTGCCAAAGTCATCGAGTTGTTGGCGCCATAAATAGATTTGGTCGCCGAGGTTCACCTTGACTGGACATACCGTCTGGCAAGACAGGCACAGCGTGCAGGCGCTGACGTTGCCGCTGTGTTCTTGCGGTGAGCGCAACATGCCGAGGTTGATGCCGATGGGACCGGGAATGAAGTACGAATAGGAATACCCACCCGAGCGACGATAGACTGGACACGTGTTCATGCATGAGCCGCAGCGGATGCACTTCAACGACTCCCAATGTTCGGGATTGGCAATCCACTCTGAGCGGCCGTTGTCAACGAGGATGATATGCATGTGGTGAGCGGTTGGTCGCGCTTTGCGGAAGTGCGAGGTGTACGTCGTGGTTGGCTGACCTGTACCAGCGCGGCATAACATGCGCTGGAAGACAGCGAGGCATTCATAGTTGGGGATAATCTTCTCCAGTCCGATAGCGGCGATGTGAAGTTTCGGGCATGAAGTGCTCATGTCGGCATTACCCTCGTTGGTGCAGACGACAATATCGCCTGTCTCGGCGATGCCGAAGTTGCCACCCGTCATACCGGCGTCGGCAGTCAAAAACTCGTTACGCAACGAGAGGCGGGCACGATAAGTAAGATATGTCGGGTCATGGTTGCCCTTCTCATTCGAGATGCCTTTTTCCTCAAACAGCTCACCCACGTCGTCATGGTTCAAGTGGATGGCAGGCATCACGATATGTGAGGGTTTCTGACCCTTTAGCTGGATGATGCGCTCTCCGAGGTCGGTCTCTACCACTTCGATGCCTTTTGATTCCAAGTAGGGATTCATCTCGCACTCTTCGGTGAGCATCGACTTCGACTTTACCATCTTCTTCACGTTGTGGTTCTTGAGGATGCCGTAGACAATCTCGTTAAACTCCAGCGCATCCTTGGCCCAGTGCACCTCTACACCGTTCTTCTCGGCATTGGTGGCGAACTGGTCTAAATACTCATCCAGATGGGTGATGGTGTGACGTTTGATGGCACTGGCTTTCTCGCGTAGTTGCTCCCATTCGTCCAGTCCATAGGCCATGTTGTCACGTTTCGAACGGACGGCCCAGAACGTGGCGTCGTGCCAGTGGGCATACGTTTGGTTCTTCAGAAACGCCTTGGCTGCTTTGCTATGTGATGTTGACATATTCTTCGTTATTACGTTATTCCGATATATCGTTATTACGACTACAGGCCTGCGGCCAGAATCTCAACGACGTGCTTAAACTTAATAGGCATTCCCTGCTTCTTGGCAACGCCGGCCATGTGCATCAAGCAAGAACAGTCGGGACCGGTGACGTATTCTGCGCCCGTCTGGATATGGCGCTCTACCTTGTCCTTGCCCATTTGTGCTGATACGGCGGTTTCCTCGATGGAGAACATGCCACCGAAACCGCAGCATTCGTCAGGACGTTCAGGCTCTACGACGTCGATGCCATCAACTAACTGCAGCAGATCCTTGATTTTGTTGAACTTGTCCACATGCTGCTCACTGGGACTACTTAGCCCCAATTCGCGGACACCGTGGCAAGAATTGTGAAGGCTTACCTTATGTGGGAACGTTCCCAACCGTCGGTCAACCTTGACGACGTCGTGCAGAAACTCTACCACGTCCATGCACTTCGCTGCGACGGTACACTCGTGACCGCCCCCAGAACCGCCTTGTTCGTGCTGGGCGGCTCCTAGAAGCCGTGGATAATTGATGCGTACGAAGGCCGTGCACGACACCGAGGGCGCTACGACATAGTCAAAACTTTTGAAAAGACCTTCGAACTTCTCAGCCAGAGGTACAGCCTGCTTCTCGAATCCTGCGTTTGCCATCGGTTGGCCGCAGCAGGTCTGCTTCTCAGGGTATGTCACGTCTATACCCAAATGCTTCAGCAACTTCCAAGTCGCCATGCCAACCTCCGGATAAACGGCATCCACATAACATGGTATGAATAATCCGATCTTCATATCAATTGTAATTGTAAATCTTCAAATTGTAAATTATATCACGTGCAGCCCGAGGAATACCATTAAGCCATTCATTAGTATCCAGAAGATGGCGAATGGCATCGTCTTACGCATGATGTCACCGTCCTGGCCTTCCATGTCGCAGGCTGCCGTAGCAATGGCAATCGACTGTGGAGACAGCAGTTTACCACCTTCACTACCAGCACAGTTGGCGGCGGCCAACCAATTGGTCTCATTACCGCTTACGCCGAAAAACGTGCTTTGGTTGACCAGCCCGAGGTCACTGGCGGCAGTAGCTTGTAGCTTGCCGAAGAGAATGTTGGCATTGGTTGCTGAGCCTGTGACGAAGGTGCCGATAGAACCAATAAGGGGTGCAAAGAACGGGAAAGCGGCACCGGTCAGTAGTACCAGTCCCTTGGCAATGTCATTAGTCATGCCGGTATTGTTCATCAGCATAGCCATAGCTACGAGGCAGCAGATGGTGACAACGGTTTTCTGCAGGTTCAGCGTGGTCTTGGCAAGGAGCTTCATTAAGTTGCCGAAACTCATGCCCTGTATCAGTCCGCCGATGACAGCACCGAGGAAAATCATCAGACCGGCGTTGGACAGCCAGCCGAACTTGAATGTATTGCCAATGACAGGCAAGTCGAATTTCGTCACCAAGGTGTTATTGAGCAGCTCGTTAATGGGAGGCACAATCTTGCTCGAAATGAGGATGAAGAAGATGATGAGTCCGTACACGCTCCATGCCTTGAGGGTTTTGGCGGTGCCGAACTTCTGCTTCTCTACATGCACAGTGTCCTTCTCGGCCTCGTGGCGCAGGAAGAGTTTGTTGTAGATGAGCATCGCGATGATGGCAGCAACACTTCCGAGGATGGCAGGTGTCTCCGGGCCGATGAAGTGGGCGCAGCAGAACTGCACAACAATGGAGAACGAACCCACAAACAAAGCAATGGTAATGTTCTTCACGATTTTCGTGCGGTCAGTCATCATCAGGATGAGCAAAGGCGTGATAAAGAACATCAACGAGAGCTGTAATATGATAAAGGTGGCTACCTCACAGAGTTCTTCCGGTGTGGCAACACCGCTCGCTGCAACTTGGTTTGCCAGCGTTGTGGCCGGGAGTCCTACCGCACCAAATCCAACGGCTACCGTGTTCGCCACAAGACAGATAACTGCCGAAAACATCGGTTTGAAACCCAGGCCGATGAGGATGGCTGCTGGTATGGCCACGGCTGTACCAAAGCCTGCCATGCCTTCGAGCACGCCACCGAGTCCCCATGTCAACAACAGCACCAACAGACCCTTGTCGGACGTCATTTGGATAAACTGCGTCTTGATAGTTTCAATCTCTTTCGTCTCGCACAGGATATTGTAGCTGAAAATGGCGCAGATGATAATCAGGATAATCGGGAAGCATGCCTTCAGAAAACCTTCGACAATCGACCACAGCGTGATGCCATAGATGGATACATCCGCGTATTTTTCTGGAACGATGCCCATGTTGGGCACGGCAAACAGCGCCAGAAGGATTGTCACCACGAGCGTGATAATAGCGCTCCTGTAACCAGACACTTTGAACCCCATCATCAGTACGATGAGCAGTAGAATGGGGATAACGGAAATTAAAGCTGTCATAGACTTTTAGTTATTGAGTAGTATTATTTATAAGTTTTGTTGGCAAATATACGAAAAAAAGTTGAATCAGATGCATTTTTCTTTATAAAAAACGCAAAATAACAAGAAAATTTTGTATCTTTGTCCCCAATAACATATGACTATGCCTATGACTAACAATTCTTTATCGCAGGTTTACGTAGATTTCTTGCGTGACCTCCAGCAGTTTGTTTCCAGCGACCGTGTCTATACCGACGAGCTCCGCACATTGGGTTGGGGAACTGATGCCAGTTTTTACCGACAAATACCGAAAGTCGTCATTCGCAGCGACGGTGAGGAGGAAATCTCTCAGATTGTCAGTCTGTGCAAGAAGTACAGATTGCCATTTACTTTCCGCGCAGCAGGTACGTCGCTTAGTGGCCAGAGCTGTACGGACAGTGTGCTCATTGTCGCTGGCAAGCATTGGGAGAAATATTCGCTTGCTGACAATCGCGAGACCATCACGCTCCAACCCGGCATTGTCGGGGCACGAGTCAACGAAATCCTTCGTCCATATGGTCGCGTGTTCCCGCCAGACCCGGCGTCGATAGGTGCGGCGATGGTGGGCGGTATTGTGATCAATAATGCGTCGGGCATGAACTGCGGTGTCCATGCCAACAGCGACCGTATGCTCGTCTCAGCCCGTATCATACTGACTGACGGTACCATTCTTGATACGGGCAATCCTGAAAGTCGTAAGCGTTTCTCTGAATCTCATCCTGAACTCATTGCCCGTATTGAAGCGCTCCGCGACCGTGTACGTGCCGACGAGGAGCTTCGCACGCGTATATTAAATAAGTATAGCATCAAGAATGTGACGGGTCTGAACCTGCGTCCCCTTGTGGCTTACGATGACCCATTTGACATTATTGCCCATAGCATGGTGGGTTCCGAGGGAACACTTGCGTTCCTCTCTGAGGTGACTATGCGCACGCTGAAGGACTATCCGTTCAAGGCCTCTGCGATGGTGTACTTCCAATCAATGAGGGAGAGCTGCGAAGCCGTTGTGGCGATGAAGAAACTGAAGGCCGGCAATGAGGACTTGGCCATGAGCGCCGAGCAGCTGATGGTGAAGAGTGCCGAGATGCTGGATTATAAGTCGTTGAGTTCTGTTGACGATCCCGTATTCTTGCAATACAAGAAGGATGTCGATGCTGGGCGCATCGAGGGCGTCCAGCCTGGAGACTACCACAATCTGACGGCCATCCTCACTGAGACCAAGGCTGTTACTCATGAGCAACTGCTCCAGAAGATTGAAAAGATTAAGGATTGTCTGAGTCAGTTCCGTTTGTATATCCCGGCAGAAAGTTCCTCGGGCGATGGTTCACCCATCTCCAATGATGGCGTTTCTTTCACGGAAGATCCCGCCGTCTATGGCCGTTACTGGGCCATCCGTTCAGGCATCTTCCCAAGCGTCGGCGGCACACGCCCCGTCGGTACCTCGTGTCTCATCGAGGATGTTGCCTTCCCCATCGAGTCGTTGCCTGAGGCCACGGTCAAACTGCAGAAACTCATTGCCGACCACGGTTATGACGATGCTTGCATCTACGGTCATGCGTTCGAGGGAAACTACCACTTTATCCTCAATCAGAGTTTCGCCGACGAAAACGAGGTGGCTCGCTATGCCGAGATGATGCGCGCCGTTGCTCGTCTTGTCGTCGAGGGCTACGATGGCTCCCTCAAGGCCGAACATGGTACGGGCCGCAATATGGCACCCTTCGTGAAGTACGAATGGGGCGAGAAGGCCTACGACGTGATGAAGGAACTGAAGGCCATCTTCGACCCCGACGGTCTGCTGAATCAAGGTGTCATCTTCAACGACGACCCCGACTGCTACATCAAGTGTCTGAAACCGTTACCTGTACTCGATTATGACTTTGACGCCGTTCCCGACGGAGGCCATTATCTCATGGACCCATCGCTCTCTACTGCCAAGGAGACCGTCGAACAGGTGAAGCGGGCTAATAAGTGCATCGAGTGCGGTTTCTGCGAGGTCAACTGTATGTCCTGCGGACTCACACTATCCTCTCGCATGCGTATCGCCGTCCAACGAGAAATCCGCCACCTCACCGCGCAGCTTAGAGTGGGCGGTGATTCGGTCGCCGCTATCCAGGACCGCCTCGACACCCTTAAACAACAATACAAATACTACGGCGACCAAACCTGCGCCACCGATGGTCTTTGCTCTACGTCCTGCCCGATGAAGATTAATACTGGTGAACTCACGCATCTCATCCGCCAGCTGGACATGAACGAGAGTTCCATGGGCTATAGGGTAGGAGAGTTTGCCGCCAACCACATGGCGGGCATCAAGAAGGGTTTACGTGTCGTACTCGACGTCGCCCACCTTGGACACATCACCCTCGGCCCCTCCCTCATGACCAGCGTTTGCCGCAGTATGAACAAAATGGGACTCCCCCTTTGGACCACTGCTATGCCAAAGAAGCATCGCCAGCCCAAGAAATCCGACTTGACGCAGTTTATCATCGAAAAGTCCATATCTCATCCTTCTGACGTCAGCCATCAGACGTCTGACTTGAAGGTTGTTTACTTCCCCTCCTGTATTAATCAGACAATGGGACAGTCGAAGAGTGGCGGCAAGATTCACGACCTTGTCGACGAGGTCATTCAGCTCATGGCTAAGGCTGGCTACGAGGTCGTCTTCCCTGAAGGCATGGAACGTATGTGCTGTGGACAAATCTGGGAATCGAAGGGCATGCTCGATATCGCCGACCGCAAGAGCGCAGAGCTTGAGGCTGCCCTGTGGAAGGCTTCCGAGGAAGGAAAGTTTCCCGTACTCTGCGCACAGAGTCCGTGTCTGCACCGTATGCGCAAGGTTATGCATAAGATGAAGCTCTATGAACCTGCCGAGTTCATCATGAAATATCTTGTCGATCGCTTGGACTTCCATCCGACGGACAAGCATATCGCCTTGCACCTGACTTGCTCGACGCGTCAAATGGGCGTCGACAAGGATATGATAGCCCTTGCGAAGTTGTGTTCGACGAACGTCTTCCTCCCAGAGGGCGTCGGATGCTGTGGCTTCGCAGGTGACCGTGGTTTCACCTTCCCCGAACTGAACCGCTATGGCTTGCGTAAGCTACGTCCACAAATTGAGGCCAACCATATCGAGGTGGGTTACTCGAACAGCCGCACTTGCGAAATAGGGCTTGAGACGAATGCCGGCATTCCCTACATGTCTATCGTTTATCTCGTCAACGAGTGTACCACGCCCAAGAAATAAAAACAGTTGACGGCTCCGCAATCACGGAGCCGTCAATTATTATTAACTCATAAAATCTAAATTTGTAATTGGCGAAGCCAATAACTCTTAATTCTTAATTCAAAACTCTTAACTCTTTTAGTATTCCATCACGGCCGGTAATTCTTTGGCCTGGTCGATCATCTTTTGCACTTCGCTGACAGCAGGAACGCGGTTGGTCAGGTTCTTCACGGCGTTAACCTCTTCCAGCTTCTTCTGCAGGTTCTCAGCTACACGATGCTTCAGCTCCTTGACGGTGTCCACACCGCTGGCTTCCAACAGTTCAGCAAACTGGGGACCTACGCCATTAATACGATACAGGTCACAATGGTTGGCCCACTTCAGAATCAGCTTGCCGCTGATGCCGGTCTCTTCTTCCAGCGCCTTACGGCCTGCCGGCTTTGCACATTTCTCCAACAGCTCAGCGTCAGTCTTAATACCTGCTGCAATCAGTTTCTCTGCGTAAACCTCGCCTACGCCTTCAATGTCAATTACTTTGTAAGTCATAATACAATGTTCTTTTAGTTTTTAGTTATCCGTGTGCACTTTGCACAACAGCCACTGCAAATATACGGAGTTTTATTCGTCTTAACAAGTTTTTTATTCTTTTTTAATATAAACATTTGCTTGCTGCCGAAATAATGTGTACCTTTGTGCCGTCAAATATATCTAATAGGAGGTTTTTCCTCAACAATAGTGAATTAAAAGTTTAGAGAATTATGGATTATAAAGAATTAGATTTAAGGGGAATCTCTGCCGAACGTCAGTGGGACGTCTCCGAAGCTTTCCCCATTTTAATGAGAAAAGTGTATGTGTGGATGACGCTGGCATTGGTCATTACTGGCTTTACGGCCTACGGCGTGGCCACCAGTCCAGGCATCTTGCAGGCCATTTTCTCAAACCAGATACTCTTCTGGGGCCTGATTATTGCCGAGTTCGCACTGGTCATCGGAGTCAGTGCAGCTATCAACAAACTCTCGCTGACTACGGCAACGTTGATGTTCATCCTCTATTCGGTCATCAACGGAGCAACGCTTTCCATTATCCTACTGGCTTATACCATGTCGTCGGTAGCTACCGTGTTCTTCATCACAGCAGGAACTTTCGCTGCCATGGCTTTGGTGGGATATACTACCAAGACTGACCTGACGTCCATTGGTAAGATAGTGTTCATGGCTCTTATAGGTCTCATCATAGCTACAATCGTCAACATCTTCGTCAAGAGTACTGGGCTTACGCTCATCCTCAACTATGTCGGCGTACTTGTCTTTGTGGGACTGACAGCCTATGACTCTCAGAAGATCAAGCAGATGCTCATGCAGGCTCCTGATGCTGGCGAGGGCGCCCAGAAATTGGCACTCCTTGGAGCCTTGTCATTATACCTTGACTTCATCAACCTCTTCATCTATTTGCTCCGCATTTTCGGTAAGAGAGAGTAGCTTTTATATATATAATAAGGTATATAAGTTTTCGCATTGTCAACAAATGCGAAAACTTTTTGTTTTTTCGAAAAAAAGTTTCTTAAAAGTTTGCGGGTATGGAAAATTAGTTGTACCTTTGCATCCGCTTTCGCCTAAAAAGTTAGGCTGTTAGCATTGAAGAAGAGTTCTTTGAAAGACTTACATAGACAGAGAAGAAGTAGTACAA
>JAEEGH010001817.1_pt1 | contig 60086 bp, 48 predicted proteins | sample 9134181 | NCBI WGS metagenome assembly JAEEGH01 (sample SAMN16246544, study PRJNA631951) | gut metagenome | biome: gut microbiome; feature: rumen; material: DP-attached | host: Bos | place: Iran: Karaj | collected 2018-10
GCAATAAGGAATTTTGTACCAACGATGTATTATGGTTTATGGAGTAATGAAGAAACTAAGGGAGAATTAGTTGAATTAAATAGTAAAGAAAAATTTGATAAAAAAGATAATCAAAAAGCACAAGAATTATGTGATAAATATAATAGTGTTGATGCAATTGTTACAGATAAAAAAGTTAAAAAAGATGTAATGAATCCACCTAAATTATTCTCTTTAACTAAGTTACAGAATTATTTAGGTAGAAGATATAAAATACCAATGGATAAATCATTACAAATAGTACAAAAGTTATATGAAGATGGATATTTAACATATCCAAGAACTAATTCTGAGTATTTAGCTGTTGCTGAAAAAGATAAAGTAAAAGCTTTGTTAAAGATAATTGAAAAGATAGGTTATCCAGTTAAGTTTAAAGATAAAAAAACTATCTTCGATGATAGTAAAATAGAATCACACTCAGCTATTACACCAACTTATAAAATACCTAGTAAAGATAAGTTAAGTAGAGAAGAATTACTTATTTATCAAACAGTATTTAAAAGATTTGTAGCAGTATTTTGTAGTGAAGATTGTAAGGTAGAAAAAACAGAAATTAAAATAAGTGTAGGAACTTATGAAGATTTTATTTTAAAAGGCAATATCATAAAAGAAGCTGGATGGACTCGTTTTGAAGAAGCTTCTACTAAAGATAAAATACTACCAGATTTAAATGTAGGAGAGAAAGTTAATACTTTATTTAAATTAAAAGAAAAAGAAACAACTCCACCAAAACATTACACAATTGAAACATTAAATAATTATTTATTGAATCCATTTAAAGATGATAAAAAAGAAATTGATGAACAATTAAGTAATGGTGAATTAGGTGAAGATGATGCTGAAGATTATAAAGCTATATTTGAAGGATTAGAATTAGGTACAGAAGCAACAAGAACTGGTATTATTGATAATGCTAAAAAGAGTGAGTATATAGCATTAAAGAAAGATATTTATACAATATTACCTAATGGAGAATTTTTAATTAATTCATTGAGTCAAATGGGTATTTCAATGGATAAATATAAAACTAGTGAATTAGGAAAAGCCTTAAAGAAAGTTTATCATGATGAAATAACAGTAGAGACTTCCGTTAATATTGCTTGTGATGAAATAAGAGAAGTATTTAAGAAGAAAGATGTTGCTATTGAAAAAGATACTGATCTTGGATTCTTTGGTGATGTAGTAGGTAAATGTCCTTTATGTGGAAATGATGTAATTCGTTCTAGATATAATTATAGTTGTAAAGATTATAAGAATTGTAATTTTAAAATAAGTTCAGTAATATGTGGTAGAGCTATTTCTAAAAGTAATGTAGAAAAATTACTTGAAGAAGGAACTACAGCAACGATAGAAGGATTTATTTCAAAAAAAGGAACAGAATTTAAAGCTAAATTAAAATTGGATAAAGATAATAAGATAATATTTGATTTTGATAGCTAAGAGGGTTAAAAACCCTTTTTTTATGGTAAAATATAGCAAATGCAACCAATATTCTACAAAAAACAACCTAAAGATGGTAGAGCGCAACTGGTAGAAATTATAAAATGGAGATGTAAAGGAGGGAAAAATGTGAACAATCATTTTTCAGAAAATTTAAAGAAGATAAGAAAGGAACATAATTTATCTCAAGAACAACTTGCTGATGAACTTGGTGTATCAAGACAAGCTATATCTAAATGGGAATCAGCTGTTGCTTATCCAGAGATGGATAAAATTATTGCTTTGTGTGATAAGTTTGATTTAAATATAGATGATTTATTACATAAAGATATTGGTGAAGTGAAAGGAGAAGAAGAAAGTAATAAGAAGATAAATAATTTTATGAATGACTTTTTAAAATTCTTTTCTGATACTGTAGATTTATTCAGTAAGATGGATTTTAAAAGTAAAGTAAAATGTTTATTTGAACAATTTATTATTATTCTGTTTCTGTTTTTTCTATCTCTTATTGTATCTCATATTTTAAATTCATTTTTTAGTAGTTTATTTGGATTTATTCCAGGCAACGGCTTTAATTTTATAACAACTATTATGAGATCAGTAGTTAATGTTGCTTTATTTGTAGCAGCTGTAACAATAATTGCTCATATCTTTAAAACGAGATATTTGAGTTATTATAATCAAGTTAAAAAAGATTATAATGAAAAGAATAAAGATGTTATTAAAGCAGGAGAAGCAAACGAAATTTGTTTTAAGACAGAAGAAAACTCAATTGTTATTAGAGATCCAAAACATAGTGAATATGGTTTTATAAATGGATTATTTAAAATAATAGTTGGTGTATTTAAATTCTTCTTATTATGTTATTCATTACATTTCGCATTTATGTTGGTAGGTTTATTTGTAGCATTAATTATGTCATTTATGCTATATAAAACAGGTTTGTTCTTTGTAGGATTAATACTTTCTATTTTATCTTCAGCAGTTATTATTATCATTATTATGTTATTAGTTCTTAATTTTGTTTTCAACAGAAAGAATAATAAGAAAGTTATGATATGGGGATTCTTATTATCATTAGTTATGTTTGGTGTAGGTTGTGGATTAACTGTTACTGGTGCTTTACAATTTGATGTAACAGAAGATAAAGGTACATTACTAGAAACTAAAACAGTAGAATATGATATGAAAGATAATGTCGTATTATATCCTAATACTCATTATGATATTGAATTTATTGAATCAGATAATGACAATATTAAAGTAGAATATTCAATGATTAAATATTGCAATTTAGAAGAAAGAATTAATGATAAAGAAGGATATACAATTTCAGGATGGACTCGTTGTGAAGAACCAATGAAATTAATAAGAGACTATATCAAAGTAGTTAATGAGAAAAAAGTTATTCTAATTGAAAGTGATTATCATTATATTAAAGTTTATTCTAAGAAAGCTAATCTAGAAAAGATTGAAAAAAATAGAGAATCTTATTTCGAAGAAGAAAGAAAAAGAAATGAAAAATTAGAACAAGATAGACTTGATGAATTAAATGAAGAATTAAATAGATTAGAAGAAAATAATAATTAATAAAAACTCCATTTGGAGTTTTTTTTATGTGTTATAATGGTAATTGAGGTAGAGTTTTTATGGAATTAGAAGATATTAAAACACCAAGAGATATATTAGAATATATGGATAGATTCCAATATGGTTGGTTAGATATAAATGATGAAGAACATATACAAAGTGGTAAAGGACATAAAGAGTTATATAGAACATCAACTGTAGAAGAAATGATTGAACATAATCTTGGTACATGTTTAGAACAAGTTATTTTGATGAGTAGAATATTAACTAAATTAGGTTTTCCTAATAGAAAGTTTATTATTAGAGTATATAGAGGAGACGAAAAGTTTGATTATATAAATAGTAAAATATTAATTCATTCTTTTGTCTTATATTATAAAGATGGTAAAGTATTTCAAATAGAACATCCAGATCCTAATAGAAGAGGAATCCATGGTTTTGATTCAGAAGAATTAGCTATTAAAGCTATGGAAAGATATTATCAAAAATTTTATGGTGGTTATTTAAGACCAGCTGTTGAATTTTTTGATATTCCAAAAGGTTTAACATTTGATGAATTAAATGCTTATATTAATACTTTAGAAGAGGAAAGAGATAAAAAGAAAGAACTCAACCAATAGTATGTGTAAATATTTTATGATTTAAGATATATTTAAGTCATGAAAGGAGAAAGTTCATGGATTTAATTAAAATTGGAAAGTTTATTGCTGATTGTCGAAAAAAGAAAAATATAACTCAAGAGCAATTGGCTGAAAAATTGTATATTACAGATCGAGCTGTTAGTAAATGGGAAAGAGGATTATCTTTACCAGATGCTGATAAGATGTTAGAACTATGTAATATTTTAGAAATTAGTGTCAATGAACTTTTAGTTGGTGAAAAGATTAATATGAAAGATTATGATAAAAAGAACGAAGAACTATTATTAGAATTAGCTAAAAAAGAAGAATTGAAGAATAAAAGAATAATGGTAGATATGTGGGTTTTGTTAATAACTGATGTTTTATTCTATCTTGGAATTTTAGCTCTAGCTTGTATGACTTTAGAAGAAGGACCAAAATTAGGCATTGTTATTGCTGGATCAACAACATTATTTGTATTAGTAGCTTTCTATGCTTTGAAGTTAGAAGTAGATGCAGGTTATTATGAATGTAAGAATTGTCATAATAGATTTGTACCAACTTATTTACAAGCGTTAATGGCTCCTCATATGCATACAACAAGATATTTAAAATGCCCTGAATGTGGTAAGAAATCTTGGTCAAAAAAAGTAATGAAGAAAGAAGACTAGTTAATAGTCTTTTTATTTTGTATAATACAAATGGATGGTGATATTATGGCAGAATTAAGAGATTTATATGATATTAATAGTAATTTAACTGGTAAGACATATCATAAAGGAGAAGTAATACCTGAAGGTTTTTATCCAATGGTAGTAATGGTTGTAATTAGAAATTCTAAAGGAGAATTTTTAATGCAAAAGAGAGTTCCAAGAAAGGGTGGAGACTGGGGTGTTACAGGTGGACATCCTAAGAGTGGAGAAACTCCTTTAGAAGGAATTGTTACAGAAGTAAAAGAAGAACTAGGTTTAGATTTTTCTAAGGAGAATTTTATTGAATATGATTCTGGTTGTGATGGTAAAGACTGCTATAAAATGTATTTTGTTACAAAGGATTTAGATTTAAATGATATTACTATTCAAGAAGATGAACTAAGTGAAGTTAGATGGTTTTCAATGGATGAATTACAACATATGGTAGAAACTAAAGAATTAAATGAAGATCAAATAGCTTGTTTTAAAAAAGTATGTAGATATTTAGAAAATAAAAAATAGGAGGGGTTATTGTGGAAATAAAAGATATTAAAACACCAGAAGATATACTAACTTTTATGAAAGAACATATAGAATATGGTTGGTTAGATATAAATAATGAAGAACATGTTAAAACAATGAAAGGTTTTAGAAAACTATATCGTACATCAACAATACAAGAAACTTTAGAACATGGTTTAGGTACTTGTATTGAACAAGTATATTTAATGAGTAATTTATTAAATAATATAGATATACCTAATAAAATGTTTTGTACAAGAATTTATGAAGGTAAAGATTTTAATAATTTAGAAGCAGAAGAACATATGCATTGTTTTGTTTTATATTATAAAGATGGTAAAGTATATCAAATAGAACATCCTAACTGGGAAAGAGTTGGTATTTATGAATATGAAACAGAAGAAGATGCTATTAGAACAATAAATGATTATTATGTAAAAATGGCTGAAGGTAAAGCAAGACCTGTTACAGAATTCTTTGAAGTAGAACCGGGTATATCATTTAAAGATTTTAATGGATATATAAATAGTTTAGATGAAAAACATCAAATAAAATTTTTGATATAATATATTTAGAAAGATGGTGTAATTATGAATGAAACTTTAAGAGTATTAGAAGAAAGAAGAAGTTGTCGTAAGTTTAAACCTGATATGATAACAGATGAAGAATTAGAAAGTGTTATTAAAGCTGGTACTTATGCACCAACTGGAAAGGGTAAACAATCACCAATTATAATAGCTGTTACTAATAAGGAAATGAGAGATAAGTTAGCAGAAGAAAATGCTCGCATTATGGGAAGAGAAGGAACTGATCCATTTTATGGAGCACCTGTTGTTTTAATAGTACTTGCTAATAAAGAAATTGGTACTTATGTATATGATGGAAGTCTAGTAATGGGTAATATGTTAAATGCTGCTGAGAGTTTAGGTCTAGGTAGTATTTGGATTCATAGAGCTAAAGAAGAATTTGATGAAGAATTTGGTAAAAATATTTTAAAAGAATTAGGTATTGAAGGTGACTATGAAGGAATAGGTCATTGTGCTTTAGGATATATTGATGGAGAAAAGAGTAAAGCAGCACCTAGAAAAGAAAATTACGTTTATTATATTAAATAAAGATTGATGGTTTTGTTATGAAAAAGATAAGATACGTTTTATTTTTATTATTGTTATTACTTGTGGTTGGTTGTGGTGATAAAAAACCAGTAGAAGAGAAAAAAGAAGTAAGTAGAGAAAGTTTAGTTGAAGAAACAGAAATATTAGATTTAAATCTTTTATGGTATACGATAGATAATAATGTAGCGCAAGCAGAAGAAAAGTATGAAGGTAATAATTATATTATTAATGTAACTGTTCGAAATAAAGGAAATAATTATTTCCAACCATATTTTAAATATGGTAATCATACTAAGAGTATTATTGTTTATATGCCTTCTGAAGAGATAGCAAAATTATCTGATGGAGAAAAGATAACTGTTTTAGGTAAATTGGAAAACGTTGCTGGATCAGTATGTTTGAAAAATGCGTTTATTATTGATGATTATGTAAAAGGACAAAAATTTGATGATGAAACTTTAAAACATAATGTGGAAATATATGGAGGACCTGGAGCAGACAATCATTATGATTGGAGTGAAGGATCATTCCCATTCTTGATGAATAATATGGGATTCTTTAAAAAAATAGATAATGCTGAAGATTTCAATAAAGTAATGAGTGGAGCATGGAAAGCTAAACAATATTCTGATAATGATGTTATTTGGACTTTTGATTTTGTTAGTACTGAATATGCTAATGTTGCTAAAGGTGAAAACGAAGCTAAAGAATGGAAATATTCAATATCCGGTGGTGTATTAAAATTAGTTTCAACTAATTATTCTGTTAGAAAAGCATCTGATAAATTAGTAATACTTTATGACGATGATGGTATACCTAGATGGATACTTTATAGATATTAAAAGATAGCAAAAAACTATCTTTTTTTATGGTATAATTTATATAGAATAGAGACGGGTTTAGAAGTAGGTATTTATGGCAAGAAGAGATATGGTACAATTCGATGTTAAAGAATTAGAAAAACTATCTAACGGTGGTAAATATTTATTTACTGTTAGTGTTCCGCAAAATGTTGGTTGGATTGATTCTATGGAATTGGTAATTGATTCTTTAGGTTATCCTTTTGCACATAAAATGCATCATAAAAATAATGATAATGGAATGGTAACTTTTGAACTAGAAATGGATTTGGAAACATGTCCTATTTATCGTTATGTCTTTAAATACTTTGTTAATGGTGAATGCTATTATGTTACTTCTAAAGATACAAAAAGAAATATAGAGTATTATGAAAAGAATAAATTAAGTGTTAATTTTCATGCACCAGAATGGGCGAAGGGTGCTACAATGTATCACATTTTTGTTGATCGTTTTTATCGTGGTAGTGATGAAATAATTACACCAACTGAAAGAAGACAAGTTCATAAAAATTGGAATGAAGATGTTGTTATTGGTGATAATCCAAATGTTAAACATTATACTCCAGATGAACAAGTATGGAATGTTGATTTCTTTGGTGGAGATATAATTGGTATTGGTAAAAAGTTAGATTATATTCAATCTTTAGGAATAGATATTTTATATTTAAGTCCAGTTGTAAAAAGTCAATCTACTCATAGATATGATGCAGCTGATTATGAAAAGATAGATCCATATGCAGGTAAAGAAGAAGATTTAAAAAGATTATGTGACATGGCTCATGAAAGAGGTATGAAAGTAATCTTAGATGCAGTATTTAATCATGTTGGTGATGAATCAAAATACTATGATAGACATGGTGAATATCGAACTGGTGATAGAAAAGAAGATGGCGCTTTTGAAAACCCTGAGAGTAAATGGCGTAACATGTTTAGATGGGTTTATGAGGACGGTAAATGGAAGAATAAATTCTGGTGGAATATCGGAACAATGCCAGAGAATGATTCTGGTGGAAAAACATGGACTGATTACATCTGTGGTGAAGGTGGAGTAATAGATAAATGGTATTCACTTGGTATAGATGGTTTAAGATTAGATGTTCCAGAGAACTTAGATGATAATGGTTTAAAAAATATAAATAAAGCATGTATGAGAAATAAACCAGATTCATTTATAGTTGGTGAATATTGGCATGATCCAATGAAACATTATCCACCATTAATTTCATCTGATAGAATGCATTCAACAATGAATTATTATTTAACTGATGCTTTAGCTTATTATATTAAGTATGGTGATAAAGAACGTTTATCATATTCAATTAGAGATATGGAAGCAGAGTTTCCAGTAGATACAATATTAACTTCAATGAATTCTACTTCGACACATGATATTAGTAGACTTATGACGATATTAGGTAAGAAAAAATTTGATACTTATCATAAGTTTGATAGTTTATCACATGATTTACAATATAAAATATTTATATCTTTAAAAGAAATTGGTTATAGTGATGAATTAATTAAAATGTTATTAGCAGGTACAATAGAATTAGAATATAAAGACTATCATACGTTAATGTGGAAATTAGGAGAAAAAGGTGTACCTGTTGAAACAGTAAATTATTTAAAAACTATATTTAGTTTTACACCTTTCTTAAGAAAAGGAGAATATACCAAGAGTCTTCCTAAGGAAGTAGAAGAAAATCATCAGTTATGTTTGGATTATAAATTAACTCCAGAAGAATATGAGTATGCGAAGAAGTTAGTTAAAGAGTATTCATTATTTATATATTCTTGGGCAGGTATAGCTTGTTTATTCTATGGTGATGAAGTAGGTATGCAAGGTTTAAATAATTTAGCTAATAGAAGAACATATCCGTGGGGTATGGAAGATAAAGATATGTTAAGAACTTTTATTAAATTAGGAATGTTTAGAAAAGATAATCAATTTTTAAGAACAGTATTACCGGAAATAATTGAATTTGAAGATGATCATATTTCTTTTGAAAGAGTGGGAAAAGATAATAAAATATTTGTAGGTATTAATAATACTGATGAAGATAAAAGTATATATATTCCACAAGAATATAGAGATGCTAAAAAGATATTAACATTAGAAAAATCTAATAAAGAAGTATTACATCCACGTGGTGGTATTATATTAAAGAAATAAATGATATACTAATAATGAGGTGGGTTTTATGCTACTAGAGTATTACAAAGAATTATTAGGAAATATACCAACATTTATGAAAAAATATTTAAGATGTTCTTCTTTAAAAAGATTAAAAAAAGTTGGATATTTTTGTGGAATGGATTATGCATCTAAAGATATATATGATTTTAAAGAGTTTATAACTAGATATGATCATTCAGTTACTGTAGCTCTAATAACATATAAATTAACTAAAGATAAAACACAAACTATTGCTGCATTATTTCATGATGTAGCAACACCTTGTTTTTCACATGTTATTGATTATATGAATAAAGACTATGAGAATCAGGAGACAACGGAAGAATATACAGAAAAGATATTACGAAGTGATGAATATTTAATTTCTTGTTTAGAAAAAGATAATATATCATTAGAAGAAATAATTGATTTTAAAAGATATCCTATTGTAGATAATAAAAGACCTAAAGTATGTGCTGATAGAATAGATGGAGTAATATTAACAGGTATTAGTTGGACTAAAAATGTTGATAAGAAATTTATTTATGATGTAGTTAATGATATGAGAATAGATCATAATGAAATAGGTTTTACGAAAAAGACATTAGTTAAAAAAATAGTTAAAGTTAGTAAAAGTATTGATGTAGTATGTCATTCGAAAGAAGATCATTATATGATGGAATTACTTGCTGATATAACTAGATATGCTATTTCTAAAGAATATATAAAGTATGAAGATTTATATATTTTAAATGAAGAAGATTTGTTTAAAATATTTAAAAGTAAAAAAGATGATACATTAAATTATATGTTAGATATTTTTTATAATATAAAGAAAGATGAGTTACCAGAAATAAAGGTACCATCGAATGTAAAAGTAAGAGATTTAAAACCATTAGTAGGAGGTGAAAGATATGAAGGATAAGTTAAGAAAGTTAGAACCATATGTTATCTATTTTATGATGTATGCTATCGTTGGGTGGATATATGAAGTTTTCTTAGAAGTGGTTGTTTATAGATGGGGATTTAGTAACAGAGGTGTATTATATGGACCTTGGTTACCTGTTTATGGATTTGGTGCTTTAATGTTTATCTTCTTAGTATATCCACTAATTAAAGGTAAAGATTTAAAAAGAAAACTAATAATGATTCCAGTTGTTTTCATACTATGTATGTTAAGTGCAACGTTGTTAGAATTATTTACATCATATTTATGTGAATGGACTATGGGATCATGGCCATGGCAAACATATGCTGATTATAAAATTAACTTCCAAGCAAGAATTGCTTTAAGTCCAAGTATTAGATTTGGATTAGGTGGAGTTGCATTCTTATATTTATTCCAACCTTTATTTGAAAAACTAGTTGGTAAACTAGGTAAGAAGGTAGAAATAATTAGTATTGTTATTTTAGTTATTTTAGCTATTGATGTAATAATGTCATTTGTTATTTTTTAGGAGGGTTTTATGAATGAGATAAAATGTCCCAATTGTGGAAAAGTATTTCAAATTGATGAGAGTAGTTACGAATCAATTGTTAAACAAATTAGAGATCATGAATTTGAAAAAGAAATAACAACAAGAGAAAAACAATTTGAACAAGACAAAGAAAATGCAGTTAAAATAGCTGAAGCAAAAACTAAAGAAAAATTAATAGAAGAAATAAATGAATTAACATTAAGTAAAACAAAATTAGAAAACGATTTGAAATTAAAAGATTCAGAAAATAAACTTGCTATTGAAAAAGCAGTATCGGAAAAAGATAAAAGTATTGATGAATTGAAAAATCAAATTGAATTATCTAAGAAGGAATTCGAATTAAAAGAAAAGAGTATTAATGAAAGTCATTCTTTAGAAATAAAACAAAAGGATGAAATGATTGAATACTATAAAGATTTAAAAACATCTTTAAGTACAAAGATGGTTGGTGAAACTTTAGAACAACATTGTCAAATAGAGTTTAATAGATTAAGACCATTATTCCCTAAAGCATATTTTGAAAAAGATAATGATGCTAAGACAGGCTCTAAAGGAGATTTCATTTTTAGAGATTTCGATGATGATGGAACAGAAATAATTTCAATTATGTTTGAAATGAAAAATGAAAACGATACAACTGCTACTAAACATAAGAATGAAGATTTCTTTAAAGAGTTAGATAAAGATCGTAAAGAAAAGAATTGTGAGTATGCAGTATTAGTATCATTATTAGAAAAAGATAATGAATTATATAATGGTGGTATTACAGATGTATCTTATAAATATCCAAAAATGTATGTTATAAGACCACAATCTTTTATTGCTATTATTACATTACTTAGAAGTGCAGCATTAAATGCTTTAGATTATAAAAGGCAATTAGTAGTTGCTCAAAATACTAATATAGATATTAGTAATTTCGAAGAAAATATGAATGCTTTTAAAGAAGGATTCTCACGTAATTATCGATTGGCATCTGAGAAATTTAATAAAGCAATTGAAGAAATTGATAAAACAATCGATCATTTACAAAAAACAAAAGAAGCATTACTATCTAGTGAAAATAATTTAAGACTAGCTAATAGTAAGGCAGAAGACTTAACTATAAAGAAGTTGACAAGTAATAGTCCAACTATGAGAGATTTGTTTGAAAAAGAAAACAAAGATGATATAGTTAAGATAGAGGAGTGATTATATGGATATTAAAGATAAATATAATTATAAAAGTAATACATCTGGTGCTATAGTATGGGGAACATCTTGGCCAGGTGGCTTGTATTTAGCTATTAATTTTGGATTATCATTTGTACTTGTTTTCTTATTGATTTTCTGGATAATTATTAATCATAGTAATGAATTTGAACCAGGTTTTATAGTAGAAAAAGTAATTCAATGGTCAATACCACTTACATTAGCAATACAAGTAATTTCAACAATTGTTTATATTATATTCTATAAGAAAGCTGTTAAAGAATGTTTACCGGTAGTTAAGAAGAAAGTTCATTGGTCAATGGGTATATGGTCTGTATTCTTAATACTTGGTGTTTCTTCAATTAGTTCATATATACTTGATTTTATTCAAAGATTTATTCCTGATTTTGGAAGTAGTTATGATTCTATAGTAGAATCTATGTTTAGTACAGCTTTACCATTAACTGTTTTATCTACAGTTATTATGGCACCATTATGTGAAGAATTAATGATGAGAGGTTTAACATTTAATAGATTATTAAGTGGTGTTAAGAAATGGCCAGCTATATTAATATCTGCAGCAATATTTGGATTTATTCATTTGAATTTATTACAAGGATTAAATGCATTTGTATTAGGTGTTGTATTAGCATTTACTTACTATAAGACAAGATCATTATTAATATGTATGTTACAACATGGTGCTAATAACTTATTATCAGTTATTGGTTCATACTTAGTAATTAATGAAATAGGTAATTATGAATTAATAAATAATTGTTTATCTATTGGATTTTTAGTACTAGGTTTAATTAGTGCATATTTCTTCTTTAAAACTAAAGATGTAGAAATAGAAAAAAATTCATTTGTAAGGCAATAAAAAAAAGAACTTTAAGTTCTTTTTTTATTTGTTATTGTTTTTTATCTTCTTTTAGCATTTCGCCAACTGTAGTTGCAATTGAAGCAACATCTTGAAGGTTAGATGGTACGATAATTTTTGTTGCTGTACCATTAGCCATCTTAGCAACAGCTTCTAAAGATTTTAAAGAAATAACTGCTTGATCAGCTTTAGCTTCACGAAGTAATTTAATAGCTTCAGCTTCAGCTTGATTTAATTTAATAATAGCTTCAGCTTTACCTTCAGCTTCTTTAATAGCAGCTTCAGCATGAGCTTCTGCTCTTAAGATAGCACTTTCTTTTTCACCTTCAGCTTCTAGGATAGCAGCTTTTTTAGAACCTTCAGCTTGTAAGATTTTTTCACGTCTTTCACGTTCAGCACGCATTTGTTTTTCCATAGCTTCTTGAATATCTTTTGGTGGAATAATATTTTTAACTTCAACACGGTTAATTTTAATTCCCCATGGATCGGTAGCTTCATCAAGGATAGAACGCATTTTAGCATTGATAACATCTCTTGATGTAAGTGTTTGGTCTAATTCAAGTTCACCAATAATATTACGTAATGTTGTAGCTGTTAAGTTTTCAATAGCAATAATTGGGCTTTCAACACCATATGTATATAATTTTGGATCTGTTATTTGATAATATACAACAGTATCAATTTGCATTGTAACGTTATCTTTTGTAATAACAGGTTGTGGTTTAAAGTCTTTAACTATTTCTTTTAAAGTTAATTTATTAGATACACGATCAATAAATGGAATCATGAAGTGAAGACCATTATGCCATGTTTCTAAATATGAACCAACTCTTTCAATAACATAAGCTTCTGCTTGAGGTACAACTTTAATACATAAAATAATACCTACAAAAACAATAACAAGTAGTGGAAATAACCATTCCATTATTTTACCTCCTCAACAATTAATTTTACGCCCTCTATTTTTAGTATTTTGACAGTAGCATCTTTTGGTATTTTGTGATCAGATATAGCTGTCCATCTTTTACCATCAACTTTTACTTCTCCAGGCAAGTTTTTGTCTATTTCTTCAGTAACAATTCCTTCCATATCTAGGACTCTATCAATGTTAGTTTTTTGTTTAGTTTTATTAAGCATTTTTTCAAGAGGCTTTCTAGTTGTAAATAATAGTACAGTACCTAGGATAACAAATGTTGCTATTTGAACTGATACTTGAACATCAAAGATTGAAAGAATTAATGCAACTATTCCTGAAACAATAAACCAGATGGTACATAGATTTATTGTAAAAACTTCAATAAGGGCTAAAGCAATTACAATAAGTAACCAAATTATTGTCATATATACCTCCTGCCCATATTATACTATAAAACCTTAATGTAAAGTAGATTAATTAAAGGTTTTTATTTTTTTTAATAATTGATATAATATGGAACTAACTTGGGTGGTGATGATATGGACGAAAAAAAGAAATTAAAAAGAAAAAAAGCTATTATAATACTTATGTCTTTGTTCTTATTAACTCCTAAAGCTGTTAATTGTCACTATTATTCACCACAAATAGAATTAGTTCAAGATGATGATGCTTTTGCTGCATATCGGAACGGAAATGTTTATATTGGAGATGCTAGATTTTTACGTTCAATTAAAGATCAAGTTACAGAGAATGATATTTTGGTTTTAGATGAACGAGATAGTGATGATCCAAATATGATGATTTATAATTCTTATAAGATTCAATCAAGAGATGAAAGAAATGATATTTTAGAAATATTACAATTATATGAAAGAATGTATCCTAGCGAATGGCAAAGAAGTATTGAATCTATGAGAAGAGAATGGGCAGTACATAATTTATTTTATGGAATGAATTTTCGTTTAAAAAATACTAGTCATGTAGATTTAAATAATGCTGATGAAGAAGTGTACAATCAAGAATTGGTCAAATATTTTTTTAATTAACATTATTCCTTTTAGAATAATGTTTTTTTATGTTATAATTATGAAGAGTAGGAGTGGTTATATGGATTATTCTGCTTTAGCAAGTAAGTTAAATTCTGATGCTGATAGTCTTGAAGCAACCCTTAATACTATTGATAGTAAGAAAGGTTCTTTTAATAAGATTTGGTCAGGTCCATCACATGATAACTTAATGAGTAATTATGGAACATCAGTTAATAATGCAATTGCTCAAGTTGGCAATATGCGTAAATTAGCAGGATGTTTAAATAATCTTCAAGCTTATAAAGATAAAAAAGAAACAAGAGATAGTTTACAAACTCAATTAAATAACACTCCAGTAACTGATGAAAATTCAGTAGCAATAAGTAGATTAAAATATGATATTGGAAATTTAAATTCAGAAATAGATTCGTTAAGAAAGAGAATTTCAGGAGCAGCTAGTAGTTTTTCTAAAGTATCAAAAAAATTCTCAATTATAACATTTGATACTTCAGAAGAGAAAGCTTCTACAGAAACTAGTGATAGTTCAAGTACTGAAAATAGTAGTCCAGTTAGTACTAGTGGATCTACACAAATGGTTAAGACTTCTTATAGTAATCCGGACTTTAATAATTCAGCTGCTTGGGTTTCACAAAATCCATATGCTCAAGCTGGTTATACAGGTCAATGTACTTGGTTTTCTTGGGGTAAATTCTATGAAACTTATGGATATAGTCCAGGGTTTACCGGTAATGGATGTGATTGTGCTGATCAATTATTGGCTGCGCATGGAGATAAATTCTATAGATCTGATACACCAGTTTCTGGTTCAGTTTTCTCAGTATTAGCAAGTGGAGGTCATCCATACGGTCATACAGGAATGATTATTGCTGTAGATGGTGATACTATTACAGTTCAAGATGGTAATTACAATGGAACAAGTGATTCTTTTGCAGTTGCTCAAAACGACTGGAGGACTTATACAACAACACTTTCGGAGTTTAAATCACGCTTTGGAAATGTAGTGTTTGCTAATCCAATTTAGGTATTTTGAAGGAAAGAAATATATTCTTTTCTTCTTTTTTTTGTGATAGTAGTGTGTTATAATATAGGGTAGAATAGAAAGAGTGTAGTCGGGTGAAGTGATATGGCCGTATTTGAAAAAGAATTTAAAAACTTTTTTGATATTGTTACTAGATTAAACATATTAGATTCATTAGAACAAGACACAATGAGGTCTTATTTTTCGCATCTATCTGATAACAAGTTATATGTAGTACTATACGACCGTAAGCACGATGTTAATCATGCCATAAGAACGACGTTATACACTCATTTATTATGCACTAAAAAAGGTATAGATAAGAAATATTATAACTATGTAATGCTTGCTGCTATGTATCATGATTGTGGTTTAGATAGAAATAGACCTAAGGAAACTCATGGTATTGATGGCGCTAATATATTTGAGAAATGTAATCCAGATATGAATAAAAGAGATGTAGCTATTATTAGAAGATTAATAGCATTACATACTAGTGAAAGTAATGAACTTGATTTAAGTGGTTTAAATATAAAAAGTAAAAAACAAATAGCTGAATTAAATAAGATTTATTGTATTTTAAAAGATGCTGATGCAATTGATCGTAATAGATTAGATTATAGTTTTACGAAGTGCAAACCTAGAGCATTAAGATTCCCTGAATCAAAAGCTTTACTAGAAACAGCAGATAATGTTTTATTTGAATATAAGAAAAAAGAATATGTAATGCCAAATTTAGATAATAAAGCTAAGTTTGAGTATTATTACAAAATATATGTTAACTTTGCTAAAAAGTATTTACCAGTAAAGAATGAAGTAATTGCTAAGAAATTAACTAGTTCTTTAAAAATAGAAAATGAACTAGGAGAAAGAGCTAAAGAATTATTTAGAGTTCCAGCTGTTCTATTCTATGGTAGTACAAGTAATTTTGAATTAATTAAAGAAAAAAGTGGTAAAGAAGAAGATTTCCATTTAATATGCTCTGATAGTCCACTTCAATCATTCTTTAGAACAGTATTCCAAAATGATGTTGAAGTAGGAATTAGTATTAAAGAGTATTTTGATGAGAATGGGGAATATGTTGTTAAATACCATTTAGATGAATATGTTAAAGGAGCAATTGAAAAAACAATTGCTGGTAAGAAAATAATGATTCATGTCCTAGATGGAAACATGTTCTATAAAGCAACTGAAGGAAGATACAATACTAGAGATTGGACTTCAAGAAATTATCGTAACATTTATGCAATGGATAAATTTGAAATAGATGTTAAAGAGTTCTTTAATAGTTTAATGGATAATAAGGTATTAACTTATTCTCCATGGAGTCCTGGAAAAGAAATACCTAATATCATAAGTATTATGAAGACTTCTTATATTCCAAGATTGTTAAATGAGGAACCAGAATCAGATAAAGATTTGAATGATATTATTGATAAATATTATCCAAATCAAAAAGAATTCGTTAAATATTTTAAAGAAGATATTTATGAAATATTAGATAGATTAAAAGCTAGTACTTATAATATTAAGTATGAGGAAATAGAAGAATTTATTACTGATAAATTCCAATATAAAAATAATCAAGATGAATATGTATATAATTCGAAGAGAATAAGCGATTATATCGAAGCGAAGAAGAAAGCGGCTGCAGAGCCAGAAAAGAAAACTAATGTTGTTAAAATTGTAGCTGAAGAAGATTTATCTTCTGTAGAAGAAAAAGAAAAGAGTCCAGTACAAGGATATATAGCAATGATTTTATTATCAATTGTTATTGGACTATTAATAGGAGCAATATTAGCAATTAGTTATTATTTAATAGTGAGGTAGGTGATGGAAATGGATATGCTTAACGAGATTTATTACGTAGAAAACGGTAAGTTATTAGGTTATCATGGTAAGTCTAGAAAATTAGTAATTCCTGAAGGTATAACTAAAATAGGTACTTCTGTTTTTACTGGATCTAATTTAGAGAATGTTATAATTCCTAGTTATGTAGAAGAAATATGTGAAAAAGCATTTGAAAATTCTAAAATCGAAAAACTATGTATAGCTGAAGGTGTTAAAAAAATAGATGAAAACGCTTTTAAGAATTGTTTAAGATTAAAAGAGATATCTATTCCATCAACAATTGTACCAGTATTTAATTCATTACAAATATTTGGAGAAGCTCCAAATGTAGAGACAATATATGTTGAGAAAATTAATTCTAAAATATTATTCTTTATCGAAGAGAAATCATTCCCTAAATTAAAGAAAATAGTTTTAGGTTTTAATAATTCAGATATTTATGTTACGAAGTTAAGAGATAAAATATCTAGTAATATAAAAATAGTATTTGAAGATGATTGGAAATTTAGTGATGATAAAGCAATTGATGAATTACTAGAAAGCTTAAGAAATAAAGTTAAAGATTCTTTTCCTTCTTATATAGAAACTATATTTAAAGAAGAATTAGAAAAACTAGTAAAGATGTCATTAAGTAATGAAGAATATGAGAAAACATCTAAAATTTTAATTAGTAAATTACAAAATGTTATATTTAAATTTAATGATGTTAGTGCTTTAAATACAGTTGTGAATAAAGTAGAAAAGATATCTTCAATTATGGATAAAGAAATATTTGAAATATCTAAATCAATTAAAAGTACAACTGATAAAGCAGATTATATTCATTATATGGCTTTAAAATTTAATGATATTGAGACATCTAAAAAGTTAGATGGAATATTAAATTTAATATCTAATGATGTTGTTCAAAGCTTATTATATTTAAAAGTAGATTTAAGTAATTATGCTTTTACGGAAGATAAAAAGTTTGATTATGAAGTTAATAAATTATACCAAGAAGTTTTAAAAACATATGGTTCTACTGAGATAGCTCAATATGTAGATTTACTTGAAGAAGTAAGAGGAGAAAGTAAGAAACAAGATTCTGTTTTTGAAATATTTAATAAGTATTTAAAAGATTATTCTAAGAGAGAATTAAGTAATAGAAAAAGAAGAAAATTTGTTGATAATAATTTCTCAGATATTTCTAAGACATATGATAAATTAGCTTATTATGGAAAATTTATTGCTTTAGAAATTAGAAGTGTTATTAGAGGAGAAGTTACTAGATATCCAGATTGTTTAAGTTTAAGATATGATTTAGTAAAAGACTTTAATAATAGAGATGAAATATTTAGTAAATTCTATGAAGATTATGTTATTTATGAAGGTTTAAAACCTTATGGTAAATTAATTAATACATTAAGAATGTATAAAGGCTTAAAAGAACCTTTTGGTTATTATTTTGTATATGATGAAGAAATATATAGTTTGTTATTAAATGTTTCTTTATTAACAAATTCTTTGGCACCAGAAGAGAAAGATACTTTAGATAATTTAGTAATTGATTATGAAGATAAATTAAATAAAGTTGTTGAATCTGTACCTAAGAATAGTAAATACTTGAGTTCAGATAGTAATTTATATGGTATTCAAGCATATGCAGATGAAATAGGGCAAAACCTAATTGCAGATTTATCTAATATAGTAGATAGAGCTGGAGATGATATTAATAGTAGTAGTGTTGGTGTTGAAAAACTAATTACAAAAGCTATTGATATTGCTCAAGGAAAAGATAATTCTAAATCATTCTTAAGTAGAATAGAATTAAAGACTGCAAGTATTTGTGAATCAATTAGTAAGATTAATGATAAAACTATTGCCGATAATCTTGCAGATAAATTAATAAAAGCTTTAAAAGATTGTAAAACAAAAGTTAAAAATGTTAACGATCAAGAGAAATATGTTTTAGATGAAGTAGATAAGGTAAGAGTACTTGCTAATGACTATATTGCTTCGTTAGAACATTATGAGAAATTAAAGAGTATTATTAATAGTAAAGAAGCACTTTAGTGCTTTTTTTATTGGATAAAATAGTGTGATTTGACCTTTTTTAAATTTAGTGTATAATACTTTTTATATTTGGAGGTAGCTATGTATGAGGCAAATAGATACTGAAAAGCTATCCATGGAAATGAATGACACAATGATACATAGACAATGTGTTATTCGGAGTGGTAATTATTTAGCGAAATATTTGATTCATCGAAATAGAAGTGTTGATGCTATTAGGTTAATTGGTAGATGTCAGATACATGATATGTCAAAAATTACTAATGCAGAAGAGTTTATGGCTTTAGCTAGTATTGTTGATACACTTGAAGATTTACGTGATGTTAATCATACACAAAGTGAAGAACAAATTGAAGCGAAAAGCTTACACTGGAAAAGAAACTCTCATCATCCAGAATATTATGATTCACCAAACGATATGACAGATCTTGACCTAATGGAAATGGCTTGTGATTGTCATGCTAGAAGTAAACAATTTGGAACTAATTTGATGGATTATATTAATGCTCAACAAGAAATAAGATTTCATTTTGATAAAGAACATTTAAGAAAATTAAGAGCTTATTGTTTGGCTTTATGTGAATTAAGTAAAGATGATGATTATAGAGCTGTTTTAAATCCTGATAATATTTTAAATTTTGATTTAAAAGATACTACTTTAGCAAAATTAGAAGTATTTGATGAATCTTGTTATCCAGATACTTTAAAAACAGATAGATTGTATTTACAAAAGATGGATAATCCTGACTTCGCTTCAATTGTTTATTTCATTTATTTAAAAGATGAACATGATAAGATTGGTGAAGTATCTGTTAAATTTAATGGTTATTTAGAGTATAAGATTTATCAAAAATATTTAGCACAAGGTTATGGAACAGAAGCTTTAAGAAAGATAATAGAAATATCTAAATTAGAAGAAGTTCTATTATCAGTTAGAAAAGATAATGAACCAGGAAAAGGTGTTGCTACAGAGTTAGGATTTAATAAGAGCTATACAACAGAAAATTCAGAAATATATAGTTTAAAATTAGAAAGAAAAGAATAGTTTTTACTATCCTTTTTTTATTATGTTATAATTTATATAGTAGGTGGTAGTGTGAGAAAGATAGAAGTACCTATTATTATTCTTGTTTTAGCTGGAATAATAGCTTTTGTATGCTTTTTGGGTAAAGATAAAGATGAAAAAATTGAGGAACCAGAATTTATCGGAGCTGTTGGAATTTTACCAACTAGATATTTTGTAACTGCTCAACAAGGAGACTATTATGTTTTTACAGAAGACCATATTAAATTTGGTATAACTAATGCTCAAGATCAGCTTGTAATAAATAATGATTATTATTCTATAGAATATGCTGATGAAGGTTATTTTTTAGTTCAAGCAGAAGATAAAAATGGTTTTTTTAAAAAACAAATTATAGATTTAGATGGGAATGTTAAATTAGAAGCATTTGCTATTACAATACATAAAAATAGAGATAGAGTATATTACTTTGCTAAAGAAGATAAAGGATTAAATATATATGATGATGAATTTGGAAAATACTATGAATGTGAAGAATGCATTGAAGATTTAGGCGGATTCATTTATGATAGGCATAAAATATATGATGTTTTTAATAAGAAGACATATAATTATAACGAAAGAACTGATTTCTTTGGTGGAACATTGTTCATTGGGGAGAAAGGTGCTTATAGTATAAATAAAAATGGAGAATTTAAATCTTATAAAAGTGCTTCATATGAAAATAATATTGTTACTTTAGGAGATGAAAAATATTATCAAAGTGACGGTATTAAACTTAATAAAGATGGTTCAATGCCTTTAAATAAAAATTATAGTGCTAAATTTAGTGATTCGTGTTCTATTAGTTCAGTAAATCTTTATGAAAATGGTAAATTAGAAAGTGATAAATGTTATAACTTTATTCGTCTTAATGATTTAATTGTTTTAGAAGCTCAAGATGATGATGGAGTATATGTTGATACAGTTTATTTAGAAAATGGAAAGACTATATCTGGAATAGGTGATTTTAGTATCGTCGGCGATGTAATAATAGAGACTTCTCAAAGAAATAAATACTATGATTTAGAAGGTAATGAATTAGAATTAAAGTGTTTAGAATTACAAAAAATTGGTACAGAAGAATATTCATGTCAAATTGCAAGGGAAGAATTTGTATTATTAGATAAAGAATTAAAACCTATAGAAAATGAAGAATATAGTTATATTCAATGTGAAGACTATTTATGTGTTGTTGGACAAGATGATAAATATGGTGCTTTATATAACGGTAAAAAAATCTTGGATTTAACATTTCCGATGATAGTAATTGGTAAAAATATTTTATTTGTCGAAGGTATTACTGAAAACTTCATTATAAAACTAGGAACAGAAAATATTAAGTATGATATTGTTTATAGTGAACCAAAAACAAATGAGATAGATGTTGATAGTGTAATAGAAGAATTTAATTTATATGAAATTGAAAAAGAGATAAAAGAGAATGATGAATTATTTAAAAAGTATGCTTATGTTGTAACGTATAGTGATTTAACTGCATTAAGAGATTATGATGTAATTGATTATAAAGGATATGTTTTAATGATGTTTAAAGTATTTGTTGATAATAAAAAATATTTAGATGAAACTTATATGTTAAAATCTCTTAAGAGACTTCATTTTAAAATTGGTGATACTTCTGTTTCTGGTGCTGCTGGAACATATAGTGGTGGTGAAATAGTATTACAACCATTTTTTGCTGATAACGATCATACTGTTTATCATGAGTTAATGCATATGGTTGATTATTCAATGGATGAACGTTATTTTTCGAAATCAATATATAAATGTGGTGATGAAACTGTTATTACTAAAGAAGATAGAAATGATTGTGAACAACAGTTTATAACTTCATATTCTGGTTTAATTACAGAAGGTGGAGCAGAATACTATAGTGGCTTATATTTAAATAATAAAGCAATGGGATCTTATTCATATGGTACTAATGGTATAGCATCATTAGCTAGTATATATGGTGATCAAACTATTAATGATGTGTTCTTTGCACCCGATTCTGAATTAGCCTTGTTTGAATTGTTAAGTAAGGATGGTATGGAACCTGATGAATATACAGATTTCTTAAAAACATTTGATTCTTTAATTCTTATTAGTGGTAATTATAATGATGAAGATGCTCAAAAAGCATTGAAATATTTAATAGATATTTATAAGAGAAAAAAAGGCGACAAATGGTATGAAGATAAAGAATTTTTACTTACATTAGGTAATTTTGAAAATCTTAAATTAGATCGTAATATAGTAGGTGATGATATAGTTAATAACTTTAAATTACCTTATGATTTTAATAAAGAGAAAGCAATGTTAGAAGATTTGGGTTATACTTATTATGTTCCTACTATGAGCAATGTAGCTCGTGATTTAGAGGGTAAGACGTATCTTTCTGTTCAAACTTATGAATATAAAACTAAAAGAGAAGGATATATAATTCTTGAATTTAATCCTGATGAAGAAAAAGTAATTGATTATAAATTTTATCCGTTTAAAGAAGCATAGATCATTCTATGCTTTTTCCTTGCCATGTATTTCTTTTTTTCATTTCTTTATCTATATCATTTAAGACACAGAATTTTTTTAATAGCCATGTTGGTTTAATTAAATCTTCTTTTTTAGGATCACCCGTTATACGATGGATTACTATTTCTGGTGATAATTGTTCTAACTGAGCAATTACAATATCAATATATTCTTCTTTAGTAAGAACATGAAAAGGATGATCTTTGTAATAGTCAGCCAAATCAGTATCTTCTATGATATGTAACATATGGATTTTAATACCATCTATATGTAATTTATTTAGATATTTAACAGTTTCAACCATGTCTTCTTTAGTTTCATTTGGTAAACCATTAATAATATGAACAACTACTTTTATATTTCTTTTTTGTAATTCTTTTATACATTTTTCAAAATTCTTTAAATCGTGTCCACGATTAATAAATTTTAAAGTTTTATCATGCATTGATTGTAAACCAATTTCAACTATTAAATCAGTTCTTTTAGATAATTCTTCTAAGTAATCATAGCATTCTTCAGAGATAGCATCACTACGTGTAGCAATATTTAAACCAACTACGTTAGGAAGATTTATAATAGTTTCATATTTTTCTTTTAGTTCTTGTAATGGAGCATAGGTATTGGTATTGGCTTGGAAATAACCAATGTAATAACTATCTGGCCATTTATTTTCCATTATTTCTTTTACTTCATTAAATTGAGTAACAAGATTTTTTTCTTTGTCACCAGCGAAATCTCCAGATCCTAAACGAGAACAGAAGATACAACCATGACCATCTTTTTCTTTATTAGGGCATGAAAAATTACCATTTAAAGATACTTTAAATGTTTTTTTACCATATTTATTTTTATAATAATAATTTAAGGTATGATATCTTTTATTGTCTAAAGTATATTTAAACATATAATTCACCGAAGTTATTATAACATAATTTATTCCTATTTTTATTTTGTTATGATATAATTTTAAGAGAATAGAGGGATAGACAATGGCTGAAATGGGTGAACATTTTAAGATAGATTATTCTGTTTGTAAGAGTAAACCACAAAGTATTTTCCAAGGACAATTTTATAGAATAACTGTTTTATCTGATTTGCTAGTTAGACTAGAGTTTAGTGAAGAAGGTTATTTTGAAGATAGACCAACTGAATTTGCTAAGTTCAGAAATTTTTCTATACCTCAAATGAAAATCGATCAAAATGATCGTATATTAGATATTACAACAAAATATTTTAATTTAAGATATGTAAAAGAAAGTTCATTTACTGGTAATAAACATAGTCCAGATAGTGTTTTAAAAATTAGATTATTGGATTCAGCTAATAAGGAATGGTATTATGGACATCCAGAAGCTAGAAATTATTCTGGTATTATTGCTAACTTAGATAAAACTGATGATCCATTTGTTGATAAAGGAAATGGTAAAGAGTTTAAATATGTTAAAAATAAAGTTGAAGATTATATCTTTACAAAAGTAAAAGGTTTATTCTCAGCAGATGGATTTGTTTCTATAGATGATTCTAAGAGTAATTTTATTGCTCCAGATGGAACAATAATATTAAATGATAAAAATAGAACTGATATATATGTATTTATGTATAACAGGGACTTTGGTAACTGTTTACAAAACTACTTTATTTTAACAGGAATGCCACCTATGATACCAAGATATGCTTTAGGTATTTGGTGGAATAAAAATGATTTCTATTATTTTGATGACATTCAAAAATTATTGAATGGTTTTAATAGGCATAAAATTCCACTAAGTGTTTTATTGCTTGGTGATAACTGGCACTTAAAAGATAAGAATAACTTACAAAGATTTAATTCGGGTTTTACATTTAACAGAGAATTATTCTTTAAACCAGAAGATTTAAGTAAGTATTTACACGATAGAGGAGTTAAATTAGGTTTAAGTTTGGATCCTTCTGAAGGTATTCATCCACATGAACCAAAATTTGATGAAATAGCTAAAGCTATTGGTACAAAGGAAAAACAAATTATTCCATTTAATGTATTTGATAAAACTTTAGTTATTAGTTATTTAAATGAATTAATTGAACCTTTATATGCTTTAGGTGTTGATTTCTTCTGGATTAATTATCGTAATTTAAGAGATAAAACAACTAATGATGCATTAAATTATTATCATTTTAATGATATGAAAAAGATGGAAGGACTTCGTCCATTGATATTATCAAGACCAAGTCAATATGCTCCTCATAGATTCCCAGTACATTATAGTGGTGAAACACAAGTTAGTTGGTATACTTTAAGAGCTTTACCATACTTTAACAGTACAGCTTCTAACTTAGGTTTATCTTGGTGGAGTCATGATATTGGTGGTTATAAAGATGGTATTGAAGATTCTGAATTATATATTAGATATGTTCAATATGGTACATTTAGTCCAATATTTAGATTTAGTGCTAAGTATGGTAGATACTATAAGAGAGAACCATGGAAATGGGATGCTATGACATTAAATGTTGTTAGTAACTATTGTCAAATGAGACATAGATTAATTCCATATTTATATAGTGAAGCTTATAAGTATCACAAGATTGGTTTACCATTAATTCAACCATTGTATTATCAATATCCTGAGATATATGATGAAATAGATTATCGTAATGAATATTATTTTGGCTCAGAGTTATTTGTAGCTCCAATTACTAAACCAAAAGATAATGTCATGAATAGATCAGTTGAAAAAGTATTCTTACCAAAAGGTACTTGGTATGATTTTAAAACAGGTAAGAAATATCCTGGTAATAAGAGATATATTTTATTCTATAAACAAGAAGATTATCCTGTGTTTGCTAGAGATGGATCAATTATTTGTATGGCTGATTTAGAGAAGAACTTAAATGTTACAAATGCTCCTAAATCAATGGAAATACATGTATTCCCTGGTAAGAGTAATCAATATAATTTATTTGAAGATGATGGTTATAGTAGTCTTTATGAAGATGGTTATTATTTACTTACAAGAGTAGATTATAACTATATGGCTAATAACTATACTTTAATTATTAGACCAGTTGAAGGTAAAACAGGTATTATTACAGCTAAGAGAAATTATCGTATTAGATTTAGAAATACAAGAGAAGCTAATGATGTTATTGTTTATATTGATAATGAAAAAGTTGATAGCTTCTCATATGTTGAAGATACTGATTTCGTTGTTGAAGTTAGTGATGTTCCAACAAGTAAGCAATTGACAATTAATTGTAAAGGTAAAGATATTGAAATAGATGCTGTTCGTTTAATTAATGAAGATATTGATTCAATCATTTCTGACTTAAAGATTAAAACAGTATTAAAAGAACAAATAGGTAAGATAATTTTCTCATCTCTACCAATTGATAAAAAGAGAATGGAAATTAGAAAATTACAAAAGCAAGGACTTGATAAAATGTTTGTTAACATGTTTATCAAATTGCTTGAGTATGTTGCACAAATTTAGGAAAATAGTTATAATTAATTTAGTAAGGGGATGATTTTATGCCACCAGGAGGTCCATATAGAGGTGGTGGAGGCTACAGTGGAGGAATGTTCACTGGAGGTTCATCACATTATCGTTTAATACCTCCACGTTACATGGGTGCTTCAAGACGTTTTGAAGGACAGGCTGATAACGCTGGAGAATTCTGGATGGAACGTTGGCTAGATTCTTTTTGGGAAACTCATAAGACATATAAACTACAAAGAAAACAACATAAGAGTTTTATTAAAGGAACTATAGTTGCTTTTAAAGGTTTATCTTTAGGAGGACTAAAAAGAGAATCTTGTACAGTTAAGATTAAAGCAGCTAGAAAAGAATTTGAAGAAGGTAAAATATCAGAAGCTGTTTATCAAAAGAGATGTATGAATGCTAATAAAAAATATTATGGCTATTTAGCTAAGATAGGATTTATTACAGAAGAAAAATATATCGAAATGATGAGACAAGCAGGACAAACTTTCGGAGTAGATTATCAATATAATGGTGCAGGTAGATCAAGATAATTCTTGATAAAATCATTATATTTTAATATAATATGTTTCATACGTTGAGGAAATAGTAGTAATATATGGAAATAAATAGAGAGCTAGTGGTTGGTGGAAACTAGTTATGGAAGTATATGAACTTGATTTCGGAGTTAATAGGGTAATTCCTTTATCAATTTAAAGCTAGTTTTACTAGGAATTAAGGTGGTACCACGGCATTCTCGTCCTTATGATGAGAGTGCCTTTTTTTGGTATAAAAAGGAGAATGAAATATGATGTTTGGTGTGATAATGTTTTTTGTGGTATTTGTAGTAGCTTTTTTAGTTTACTATTTGATTTTTGATGATATGCTCAAGAAAGAAAAATATGCGAGAATATCTGAATTAGTTTTATTAACTAATAAGTTTAATTTGGAAAAAAACAGAAAACATTATAGAAGTTTGTTAACTGGCGTAGCATTTATTAATTCTTTTATTATAGCGTTAACAATCGCTATAGTGGTATCACTGAAAATTGATATGGCTTTCAGATTAATGATAGCGTTTGGTTTAATGTTAGTATTAATCTTTAGTCTTTATTATATTTATGGAAAACAATTACAGAAGAAGTGGGGCAAAAAATAATGGAATATAATCATAAAGAAATTGAACAGAAATGGCAAAAATATTGGGAAGATAATAAAACATTTAAAACTGATGTTTGGGATTTTAAGAAACCTAAGTTTTATGTATTAGATATGTTCCCATATCCTAGTGGTGTAGGATTACACGCTGGACATCCAGAAGGATATACAGCAACTGATATCGTATCAAGAATGAAAAGAATGCAAGGATTTAATGTATTGCATCCAATGGGATATGATTCTTTTGGATTGCCTGCTGAGCAATATGCTATTCAAACAGGTAATCATCCAAGTAAGTTTACTGAAAAAAATGTTGAATATTTTACTAAACAATTAAAAAGTTTAGGTTTTGATTATGATTGGGATAGATGTTTTTGTACTAGTGATCCTAAGTACTATAAATGGACTCAATGGATATTTAAACAGTTATATAAAGATGGATTTGCTAAATATGTAGACATGCCAGTTAACTGGTGTGAAGAATTAGGTACAGTTTTATCTAATGACGAAGTAATAGATGGTAAGAGTGAACGTGGTGGATATCCTGTTGTTCGTAAGAATATGAAACAGTTATGTATTGATCAACCAATGTTTGCTGAAAAATTATTAGAAGGTTTAAACGAAATAGATTGGCCTGAATCAACTAAGGAAATGCAAAGAAACTGGATTGGTAAATCAACTGGTGTAGAAGTAGATATAGATATAGTAGGTGGAGGTAAATTTAGTATCTTTACTACATGTATTGAAACTATATATGGTATTACTTTCTTTGTACTTGCTCCTGATGGTGATTTAGTTCAAGAATTAATGCCTAGAATTAAAAATCAAAAAGAAGTTAAAGCTTATATAGAAGAAGTTGCTAAGAAATCTGATCTTGATAGAACAGAATTAAATAAAGGCAAATCTGGTTGTAGACTAGAAGGAGTTAAAGCTATTAATCCAGTTAATGGAAAAGAAGCAGAAATTTTTATTGGAGATTTCGTTTTAGCTAATTATGGTACTGGAGCAGTTATGGCTGTACCTAGTCATGATCAAAGAGACTTTGAATATGCAGTTGAACATAATATACCAATGATTCAAGTTATTGATGGTAGAGATGTAAGTAAATGTGCATTTGAAAAACAAGATTATTTAGGTAAAGGCTGTAAGTTAATTAACAGTGAAGAGTTTGATGGTTTAACTGTTGAGGAAGCTAAGGAAGCAATTACTGATAAATTAGTTAAAATGGGTGTAGCAAGAAAAACTACTAATTATAAATTTAGAGAGTGGATTTTTGCTAGACAAAGATATTGGGGTGAACCTGTTCCAATAGTTCATACTGATAAAGGTGAAGAATACTTATTACCAGATGATGAATTACCTTTAGTATTACCAGAATTAGAAGATTATAAAGGACATAATGGTAAAGCACCACTTGAAAATGCTACTGAATGGAAAGAGTATGACAAGAATGGTGTTAAAGGTTTAAGAGAAACATCTACTATGCCAGGAAGTGCTGGTTCAAGTTGGTATTTCTTAAGATATATTGATCCAGATAATGAAGATGAATTTGCTAATCAAGAATTATTAAAACACTGGATGCCAGTAGATTTATATGTAGGTGGACCAGAACATGCTGTTGGTCACTTAATGTATTCTAGAATATGGAATAGATATTTATATGACAATAAATTATCACCAGTTAAAGAACCATTTAAAAAGTTAGTTCATCAAGGTATGATTTTAGGTGAAAATGGTATTAAGATGGGTAAGAGATATCCAGAATATGTTGTTAATCCTCTTGATATAGTTGAAAAATATGGAGCAGATACACTTCGTTTATACGAAATGTTTATGGGACCACTTGAAGCTAGTAAACCATGGAGTCAAGCTGGTGTTGAAGGAGCTAGAAAGTTCTTAGATCGTATTTGGAGATTATATACTGATGGTACTATTAAAATTGAGGATAAAGAAAATAAAACTTTAGAAAATGTTTATCATAGTACTGTTAAGAAAGTAACAAATGATTATGAAGGATTATCATTTAATACTGCTATTAGTGCATTAATGATTTTTGTTAATGCAGTATATAAAGAAACATCTTTACCAAAAGAATATGCAATAGGATTTGTTAAATTATTAAATCCAATAGCACCTCATATTAGTGAAGAGTTATATCATGAAGTATTAGGTATGGAAGATGAACTTGCATATAGTGCATGGCCAACATATGATGAAGCTAAGACTGTATCTGATGAAAAAGAAATAGGTGTTCAAGTAAATGGTAAGTTAAGAGCATCTATTGTTACTGGAGTAAATGAAGATCAAGAATCTATTAAAGAAAAAGCTTTAGCTGAACCTAATGTAATTAAGTTTACTGAAGGAAAAGAAATAGTTAAAATGATAGTTATTCCAGGTAAAATTGTTAATATAGTAGTTAAATAAAAAGGAGTATAAACTCCTTTTTAATTTGACTTTTATTTCCTAAAGATATATAGTATTTTTGCTTTGAAAGAGGTAATGAAATGAAAAAGAAAACAATAAGTTTAGTGGCATTAACTATTGCTACGGCTGTTTCTTTAAGTGCATGTACAGGTGCAAAATCTGTATCTAATAGTAATAATAAAATAGTTGAAAGTACTTATGTTGTAGAAGATATAAAAGAAGATAGTCCTGCTATAGTAGAAGAGCCAATAAAAGAAAGTACTTCTGTTATAGAAGAACCAAAAGAAACTCCTTCTTTTAGCGATAGTGTAATAAATAATGTATTAGGTATGAATGATAATGAACCAGAAAAGGTAGCGCTACTTAGAATTATTAATTCTAATGAAGATACTGAAACATGTATAAATGAATTAGAGAATATTTTTAGATTAGCAATTATTCCAAGATGTGCTACAGAAGAGGAATGGGATTCTGTTCTTCATTTACGTAATACAATTGGTGAATATGATAATCCTTTTGATGTTTATTATGATTTAGCTGTATATGTTCATATGCTAAAATGCGAAGAAGACCATTATGAAAATGAATTTGGTCAAATCGAATGTAAAAAGCTAAGAAAAGAAATGAGTAACAATTAATTATACAAAAGAAAAAAGAGTGGTTAACACTCTTTTTGTTTCTTCTATTATTATAACATATTTGAGGTTAAAATGATAGAATTGTTTTTTATTATTCTAAGTGGGATAATCTAGTTGGAAAATAGAGATAGTCATATATGTTCGAAAATATGGTTCGAATGTTTCTACCTATTCACCGTGAATGAATAGACTATGACTTGATGTTGTGCTTCTTTGTAAAAAAATAGTCTTACAATCTTTTTGTAGGCTTTTTTTATTTTCCTAGAAAGAAAGGTTGTTTTTTGTGAAAAAGACAAAGAAAAAGAGAGCTAGCAAATTTAATGAGTTCTTTGAAGTTGCTAAAAGAGGAAGCAATGTAAGAACAGAAATATTTGCTGGTATCACAACATTCCTTGCGATGGCTTATATCCTAACAGTAAACCCAAATAACATCTTGTGGGGCGGAACAGCAGATCCTCGTTTCTCAAGTGTGTTTATTGCTACTGCGTTAGGTGCTTTCGTAGGAACATTATTAATGGCATTATTAGCTAAAATGCCATTAGCACAAGCTCCAGGAATGGGACTTAATGCCACAGTTGGAACAATAGTAGGAGGTGCTATGGGATTTGCATATTCATATGGAAATGCTATGGCATTAGTATTCGTAAGTGGAATCATTTTCTTACTATTATCTGTTATTCCTTGCGGAAGGAATAAAAAGGGAGAGATGATATCTCTTCGTGAAAAAATATTTGATGGAGTACCGAAACCAGTTCGAATATCTATTTCTGTAGGTATTGGATTATTTATTGCATTTATTGGTTTCCAAAATGCTAAAATTATTGTTGATAATCAATTTACTTTATTACAATTAATTGATTTTAATAATACTGGTTTATGGGCTAGGGGTGGAGCTGCATGTTCAGCAGTTGTAGCTTTATTTGGTTTGATTGTTATAGGAGTATTATCACACTATAATGTTAAAGGATCTGTTATTTTGGGAATACTTGCTGCAACAATACTTGCTATTCCTCTTGGTGTTGCTGATTTAGAAATTATTAAAGGAAATGTTCCTGGAATAAGTTGGAAGTTCTGGGAAAATATTGGAAACTTCTTTAATATTAAAAATGGTGATTCTGTTTTATTCTCTTTGTTTAGAGGAGGATTCAATTTACCAAAAGAATCATTTATGACATCTTTGATGTTAATTATTTCATTCTCAATGATTGATATGTTTGATACTATGGGAACAGTTGTTGGTTGCTGTAGTAATGCTAAACTTTTAGATAAAGATGGTAAACCACAAAATTATGGTAAGATGATGCTTGCTGATAGTACAGCAACTGTAGCTGGTGCTATATTTGGTACTAGTACAGTTACTACTTTCGTTGAAAGTGGAGCTGGTGTTTCAGCTGGTGGTAAAACAGGTTTAACAGCATTAGTTGTTGCTGTATTATTCTTGTTATCTATTTTCTTATTACCACTATTTGCATTTATTCCTTCAGCAGCAGCTGCAAGTGCATTAATCTATGTTGGTGTTCTTATGATGAGTAATGTAAGAGAAGTAGATTTTGATCATGTAAAAAATGCAATACCTGCATTCTTAACAATTATTACAATGGTACTTGCATATTCTATTACTGAAGGAATTGGTATAGGAATTATTTCATTTGTTGTATTAGATTTATTAGTTTATTTAATTGATATAATTAGATATAAGAGAGGTAGTTTAAAAGAAAAACCTGCTTTAGAAATTAATCTAGTTACAATGATTGTATTTATACTATTCTTAGTATATTTCTTGGTACCAACAGTATTATAAAAGACGAGAATATCGTCTTTTTTTAATGTCTAAAATATAATTAGCACTCTCTATTGACGAGTGCTAATTATAGTGATATAATGTCTTCGATAAGGAGGGATATTATGGATTATCAAATGAATCCTCAAGAAGAGGAAAAAGTTTTAGAAAAGTATGGTAGAGATATTACAGATGCTGCTAAAAATAATAAAATTGATCCTGTTATAGGTAGAGATGATGAAATTAGAAGTATTGAAAGAGTATTATCTCGTAAGACAAAGAATAATCCGGTATTAATTGGAGAACCAGGTGTTGGTAAAACAGCTATTGTTGAAGGTTTAGCATTACGTATTGTTAATGGAGATGTCCCAGATAGTTTAAAAAATAAAACGGTATGGGAATTAGACCTAGCAGCATTAGTTGCTGGTGCTAAATATCGTGGTGAATTTGAAGAGAGACTAAAAGCAGTCTTAAATAAGATTAAAGAATCTGATGGAAAGATTATCATGTTTATTGATGAAATACATATGATAGTTGGTGATGGAACTGAAGGTACAATGAACGTTGGTAATATGTTAAAACCAATGTTAGCTAGAGGTGAAATTAAATGTATTGGTGCTACTACTTTAAATGAATATCGTAAGTATATTGAAAAAGATGGTGCACTAGAAAGAAGATTCCAAAAGATTATTGTTCAAGCTCCTAGTGTAGAAGATACAATTGCAATACTTCGTGGTTTGAAAGAAAGATTTGAAGTTCATCATGGAGTTAATATTAAAGATAGAGCTATTATTGCGGCAGCTACTATGAGTGATAGATATATTACTGATAGATATTTACCAGATAAAGCAATAGATTTAATTGATGAAGCTTGTGCAACTATTAAGGTAGAAATGGATAGTGTACCAGTTGAACTAGATAAATTAACAAGAAAGATTATGTTACTAGAAATAGAAAGACAAAGTCTTAAGAAAGAAAAGGATGAATCTAGTAAAGCAAGATTAGAAGAGCTTGATCAAGAATTATATCAATTAAAATTAAAGGAATCTAAATTAAAAGAAGACTTTAAAAAAGAAAAAGAAACTAACCAATCTATTCTTGATAAGAAGAGAAGTTTGGAAAGTGCTAAACATATGTTAAAAGAAGCAGAAAATTCATATGATTTGGAAACTGCAGCAAGATTACGTCATGGTGAAATTCCTAAATTAGAAAGTGAATTGGAAGAACTTCAAAAGAATAATAAGAATAAATTAATAAGTGATACTGTTTCTGAAGAAGATATTGCTCAAGTTATTAGTAAATGGACTAATGTACCAGTAACTAAATTAGTTGAAGGGGAAAAGGAAAAATTATTAAAACTTGAAGAAAATATGAAGAAACGTGTTATTGGTCAAGATGAGGTATTACATAAAGTATCTAATGCTATTTTAAGAAGTAGAGCAGGTATTAAAGATCCTAATAGACCAATTGGTTCATTCTTATTCTTAGGTCCTACAGGTGTAGGTAAAACAGAAGTTGCTAAGACTTTAGCATATGAATTATTTGATGATGAAAGACATATGATTCGTATAGATATGTCTGAATATATGGAAGCATTTAATGTTTCTCGTTTAATTGGAGCAGCTCCTGGTTATATTGGATATGATGAAGGAGGACAACTTACTGAAGCAGTAAGAAGAAATCCTTATAGTATTGTTTTATTTGATGAAATTGAAAAAGCTCATCCAGATGTATTTAATATTTTACTTCAAATTCTTGATGATGGTCGTATTACAGATAATCAAGGTAGAACTGTTGATTTTAAAAATACAATTATTATCATGACAAGTAATTTAGGAAGCGAATATATTCTAGAAAACTTACCAAATAAAAATGAATTAATTAATAAAGAATTAAGAAGTACATTTAAACCTGAGTTCTTAAATAGAATAGATGAAATTTTATTCTTCAATAGTCTTGGTAGAGATGTAGTTGGTAAGATTTTAGATAAGATAATCTCTGAAATGGAAACAAGATTAAAAACTAGAAATATTCAAATTGAGTTAACACCAAAAGCTAAAGAATATGTTATAAAGAATTCTTATGATGAGAATTTTGGAGCAAGACCTATTAAGAGATATGTTTCAGAAAACATCGAAACTTTAATTGCAATGGAGTTAATTGAAAACAAAATTACTGATAATTCTAAAATCACAATTGATTTAGATGATACGGAAAAATTTGTTATAAGGAACAACTAAATTTGTTCCTTTTTTTGTTCCTTTTTTACATTTTTTATTGTATAATTAATAATGATGAATAATACATAACATAGGAAGTGAAGTTATGCTTAAATATAGATTAAAAAAACTACCTAGAAAAAAGACTATTGTTTGGCTAACAATACTTCTTTTGTTTGCAGTTTCAATGTCTTCAATTGTAAGATATTATGCTGCTTGGAGTAGTAGTGAACATTATAGTGCTAATGTAACTACTGGTATTGGTGGAGAAAATAACAGTACTGTTTTTATTAATGATTTAGAAGCAGATTGGAATTATTATGAAGGCTTAAATTATACAAGAATTACAAGTAAAACAAATATGCCTACTTATGCAAATACTTATAATAAAAATACTTTAGCAGCTGTTCATATAATTTATAATGGTGCAGATATAAATAATAGTAATTTAGTTGGATATGTTTCTGAAGATGAACAACAATATATATTTGAATATTATAAATACTATCCAATAAATACTACTGATAATACAGTGACAATTGAATTAATAGATAATCCTTATACAGATAGACCTTACGGATATGGATTTAATGGTTGGGTATGTAATAATTCTGCAACTGGTATTACTACAAATATCTGCCAAAATTCAGTATTATCTTATGATGACGATTATTATACTCGTTATATTAAAGTGAGTTTAGCAAATGCTCAAACTGTTAACGGTGAGAAAGTAATTACATTACAATTAAACGCTTCATGGGTAGGAGCAGATATTGAAACTTCTGTTAATAATTTAAATGATAAATCAATGCAACAAGTCCAATCCGTACAACACAATATTTATATTAATTATGAAGAATATACTACTATAGGTTATAACTATTTGGATGATACTATCGTTTTAAATCCAACTAGACGACAAGCTCCTCGTAATACGAGAATGGGTAATGGTAATGGTAGGATTGTTTATACAAAAGGTAATAATGGAACTAATTATACTATTGCTAATGCTGGAACCACGTGTCCTAATCAACCTAACCAAGCTTGTTATTTTTACTATATTGATGATAATGCTGGATATTATGAGCTTAATGCTACTTTAGCAGTGTTTATTCCTTCTACTCCTGGTGCAACAGCAAATGGGAACACTGGTACTGTTAATAATAATGTAACTGGAAATGATGTCTTTAATTATGTTGATGTTAATAGTCCAGTTGCTGAATGGCAAGCAAGAAATGATAATATTGGTAAACAAACCGATCCTTTAAATTTGAACAATGCTGGTGCATATTATTACAAAGTTGGTGATTTAACGTCTGCTCAAAGAACTAGTGGATTATATTATCAATACAGCGGAAAAGCTTGTACTTCTAGTACATGTAATAATACTGCTGAAGCGCAAGCTGGTTATAAGTTAATTCAATATGGTGATCCATATAGTACTGCTGCTAGTGAGCCTCATTATATGAATGCTAATATAAGTGCATATACTACTTATGTACCACAATATGATCCTGATACGGGTCAAGAATTGCTTCCTCCTATCGGGGCAACAAGAATGATAGGTGACACTTGTCGCCGAGACTTCGTTTTTGGTAGACGTGTAGCATGTCAGATTGATGATTCTTCAACTTATGCTGTTAGATTAACTGATTATTATTATTTAGTAACAAGAGATACAAATATTATTGATGGTGGAGCTATCGGAACAGCTCCAACTAAACCATTAACTTTAGATGGCGGAACATATAGTGCTGGGACTGTTGGTGATGATTTAGCAATAATTAATTCAACTATTTCTAATAACATTGATGCTAGATTTAATAATTTCAAAGTTGGAAGAAATAATACCATGTCTAATAACAACTACGTATTTAATGGTGGTACTGGTTCTGTTACAAGCGGAGATTATAATAATAAAGTTATTATTGAATCTGGTACTTATAGAAGAATTAACAGTTATGAAGACGATGATAATAACACCGGATGCTATCAAAATGCTTATGGTGGTACTTACAACAATATTCATGGTAAATATATTTATGGAAGCGACTACGATAGAGCTAGAAAAGATAATAGTAAATTAACTGTTACAGAAGCGGTATCTGGTTCAAGACGTGGAACAAATACAACTTCTGATGGAGTATCTTCAGATATTGTAATTAAGAGTGGTAAATTTGGTACCGATGGTGATAGTGCAAGTGATTATACTTATGGTATATATGTTGGATCATGGCATTGCTCTACAGGAAATACAGCTTTAAGATCTCTAACTGTTGAAGGTGGAGTTATATTTAATATAAATGGTGGACCTGGTGTTGCTCGAAATGCTGGAAATGCTGTAGCAATTTATATTAAAGGTGGCCAAATTACAAATATTGTTGGTGGTGCCGGTCAAACTGAAACGTTTGGAAACAGAATTATTTCTGTTACTGGTGGTAGAGTAGCAAACTCTGTTGCTGGTGGAAGTAATGGTAGTGTTAACAGTGGTGGAGCCATGAGCGATGATACTTTAGTTTATATCGGTGGAAATGCTATTATTGGATATAAAACATCTGAAAGTACTTTGGTTGATAACGCAAACAACTGGGCTTCTGCTACTTTATATGGAGTTATAAAAGGATCAGTATATGGTGCCGGTTTAGGACAGTCAGGAAGTACTGATGATGGACTTGTTGATAATTCACATGTAATTATTAACGGTGGTACTATTTACGGTTCAGTATTTGGTGGTGGAAACTACGGATCTGTAGGTTCAACTGATGATTATAGTGGTGTGAATACTAATATTCATGTAGAATTATTAGCTGGTACTGTTGAAGGTTCTGTATATGGAGCTTCAAACCGAGCAGATAGTGGATACGGAACGGGAAATGGTGGTACAACTAAATTAGCTAATGATTATTATGGATTTACTAGTAATCATACTGTTACGACTGTTGACAGATATTCTGCAAATCACCGACAAACATGTAATAGTTACTATGGTTGTAGTAATTATTATGGTACATGGGGTAGTGATTATTATTCAAATGAATCTACGACACGAACATCTACTGGAACTATTCCTGCTGGAAATTATTTAGCTGATGGTACTTATTTAACTGCTCCTAGGGTATGTGATAGTACTGTTCCTGGAGTTAACAGAACTGATTCAAATCAAAACTTTGGAAACTGGAATTATAGTTCTGGTGGTTACGGTGGTTATCCTGAAGGCTCAACAAGAACAAGAACAGAAAGTTTTGATATAAATTATAGCTGTACTTATTATTCTATTTCATCATCTCCGATGTATCATACTGGTGATAATTACAATGCAAATAATATTTACTTAGAATGTAATAATGGTATATGTGTTGCAGTAACACCTGAACTTGATGTAACTAATACTTATAGACATACTATTACAATAGATTTAAAAGGAACAACTGTAGAAAAATCAATCTATGGTGGTTCAAATAATAGTGGAGAAGTTAGAGGAAACGTATTTATTAACCTATATAACGGAAATGTAAGTGAAGAAAATCAAGGTGTGTATGGTGGAGGATATGGTGATGCTACTTCAGTAAATGGTAATATTACGATTAAATCTTTATTACCAAGTGGTTTAACAAACGAAGATTTAGATATTTATAATGTTTATGGTGGAAGTGCATTAGGTGCTGTTAACTCTAAGGGTAAAACTACTATTACTATAGATGGTGGTAAATTTAATACTATTTATGGTGGTGGAGAAGGTAATAATAATACCGCTCCTACAAATAGTGGCGCTATTAATGTAGAGATTAAAAAAGGTGAAGTTATTGAAGCTTATAACGGTAATAACGTTAATGGAACACCAAATGGACCATTAAATATTAAGGTATCTGGCGGAACTGTTGGTAATGTCTTTGGTGGTTCTAAAGGTTCTTTAGCAGCTGCTAATACAACTAATGTTTTAATTACTGGTGGAACAATTGATAACGTTTATGGTGGTGGTAATGATGCCCATACTGTTGTAAAATCAAACGTTACAATTGAACAAGAAAATGGTAAGACTTTATTAATTACTGGATATACTGGTGATGTAATTACTGATGGTGGTACAACTACTCCAATTTATGGTGGAGTATATGGTAGTGGTAAAGGTGCTTCTGCTTACGTACCATCAACAAATGTAAATATAGGAAAAGCTACATTTACAATGGCTCAAGATGGATCTGATGGAGCATCTGTCTTCGGTGGTGGTTATAAAGCTGGTACTGACGAAGGTTCAGGAACTAGTGGTAATACTGTTGTAAATATTAATACAGGAGCTACTGTATATAACGTATTTGGAGGATCTAACCAATCTGGTACTGTTTATTCAAGTACAGTTAATGCAAATGCTGGTATATTTACAGGAAATATTTATGGTGGAGGTAATGTTGCTGAAACCAATACTACAAACGTTAATTTAGTGGGTAGTATATCAAATAATATTATAGTTAATGGTGGTACAGATGCTGATACAGCATCAGAGGATGTAGCGAATGCTCAATACGGTAATGCCTTTGGTGGTGGAAAATCTGCTGATGTAACTAATTCTAATGTTTATTTAAAAGGTATGACATTAAATAACGTTTATGGTGGATCTAACCAAGACGGAATGGTGTCAAATAGCCATGTTTATATTAATTATGGAACTATTGGTAATGCCTTTGGTGGTAATAATGCTGGAGGTTCAACATTGCATTCAAATGTAACTGTTGATGAAAATTCTGAAAATAATACATTATCAGTTATTAATGTATTTGGTGGAAGTAATGGTAATGGTGCATATATAGGATATAGAAATAGAAATACTAATCCTGCACCTACAATTACTGGTACTACTTTAGTAGAATTGAAAAAAGGTACCGTTAAAGGTAACGTATATGGTGGTGGAAACTTAGCTGTTGTATACGGAGATACTAAAGTTAATATGTATGATGGTACTGTTGATACTATTTATGGTGCTGGTAATATGGCCCATGTTGGTAACTATACAACTCCATTTAGACCTGGTGATGGAACTCCATATACAGGTGAATATAATACTAATGCTGCTTATGTTGAAAGTGGAAGAACAAGTACTGTTAATATTGTTGGTGGAACAATAACAGGTAATGTCTTTGGATCAGGTAATGCTGCCTTTGTTCATGGACAAACTTATGTTAATGTTGGAAAATCAGCAATAGATGCCATCGATGGTGTTGATAATACTTATATTAAGAATATAAGCATAATGGGTACTGTATTCGGAGGCAGTTATACAGTTGCCAGTGAATTAGAGAGTTATAACTTTAGTAGTATCGGTGTAGTTGGAAAAACTAATGTTGTATTAGATTCTACTGATTATTACGATAATGATGATAAATCAATAATTGAATTGAGGGGTTCAATTTATGGAGAAGGAAACAACTCAACTATTATTGGTAATCAAGCTGTTTCAAATCCTGAATTATCAATTATTAAAGTTATAAATTATGGTAATGATGATAATCCAGTAGCATTTGCTTCTTTAGCGAGAGCAACTGTTGTTGAGATATTAGATAGTACGATTGAATTAACAGGTGCACGAAATAAACAATTCCGTGAAGATAAATCTGAATATTCTTTCGTTACAATTGGTAACTTATATTTATTAGGTACACAAGATACTAATAATCCTGGCGGAACAACAGTTTACGCTAAGGGTGGTGGTACTTGGCTTGCAAAAATGTATAGTGGTTATAAAAATGGAAATACATTTGTTCCAGAAACAATCAATATAAATACTGGTGAAACAAATGGCGTTGTAAATAGAATTTACATGCCATCACGTAAAGTATTGGCGGTTTCTGAAGGTAAAGTTTTAGCTTCTAATCCAGGAACTGTACATGGTATTGCATTCTTAGGAATGTATACACATGGTTCAGGAAATACATTTGTAAGAGGTATTTATGATCCTGATTACACAGCTCCTTCTGGAGTAGTTGATGATACAACTTATGCATTATTCGATCCTGAAAGTAACTTTACTTATGTATATGGTAGTAGTAGTACTGATGCTGGCGCTCCTTTAACATATGTTGAAGAAGGTGGAATTAGAAAAACTACTATAGATGGTTTCTATACTAACTATGCAGATCCTGAAACTAAGGAGTTCTCAACTGATTATGTTGGTGTAACACCTAAAACAGAAAACTATTATAAATGGATAATTGGTAAAGAAGTATTAGAGATTTCTGTAGATTTGAAAGCGTCTAAGTATTCAATGGAAGCATCTAAGAATGTTAAGATTGAATTCGAAGAATTGTTTACAGAAGATGGTTCTTCAAATGGTGATGTTGTCTTTAATATTAAATCAGTTAAGACTAGTGAATTTGGACAATCAATTACTAATTCAAATACAGCCTTTACTGCTTCGTTAATTAATAAAGCTGATATCCCTAAGATTGCTGAAACATTCGGTGAAAATGGTGTAACAGATGCTAATAGAAAATTTGCTATTACAATGGGTACTTCATCAACTGGATGGAAGAACAATTATTCAACTAATATTTATACTAGTGAAACTGATCCATATACTGGCGATACTACATATATATATGATTCAACTACAGGAGCTCGTAACTTATCATTCTGGTTGTATCATTCTAAGAATATTGATACAAGCTACATGATTGATCCTGAAGGTGATATCGGATTAGGTAATGTTTCTGTTGATATGGAAGCAAGAAATCCTAACTGGGGTGATGCTACACCAGACTTACCAATTGTTATAACAATTAATGTGTATTTAACTGATGATGATCAACATGATGGTTATGGATATTCAATTGCTCCTGGTAAAAAATATGGAACATTTGCGATGTCTACACCAACAATTGGTACTGATGGTTCATTTAGTATTTACCATTCATTAGCTTTAGATTTAAATAAAGAAGTTGCTGGTAAGAAAGATGAATATTGGTCACCAGATAAAGCTTATGACGATGATAACTATAGATACTTATCATCTAAAGATAAACTTCCTGCTGGTACAAGAATCACAATGTTAGATATGATTAAAGGTGAACAATACTTCTATGAAGTTACAGGTAATGAAGTACAAAATGCTAATAGTACATATAGTTATTACTTAAGAGATTTCATAAGTATGAGTAACGTAGGTGGAAATATCATTCATTTCGATGATGGTATGGATGGTGTAAATAGTAAGTATTATAAAGCTATTTATGAAAACGGAGTACTTGTAGGAGAATATGGTATTGAAGAGTTCATATTCACGTTCGATTTCTCAAGTACAAATCAAAATTCTTATGCTGCTAATTATGAGTTAACTTCAAATATTTACTTACAATTAGATGGTATAAATGATGATACAGGCGAAGTTGAAACTGTATTAGCACCAGTATTTGAAACTGGTGATCAAGAAATGAACTATACTGTTATTAAAGCTGGTTCAAGTTATATTTCAACTGATGGTGGATTTGTTGATGATGAAGGAAACGTTTCTACTCAAGAAGTCTTTGATGTTTATCGTCAAACACCAGCAACAATGTTACTTGAAACATCACTTCAAAACAGTTTATCAAATAGTAATTTCACAGATACTATTTATGATGATTATCAATTAGGTGCTAAACTTACTTTCTATCGTTTAGGTGAAGGTAATCAAAAAGTAGCATTATCATACGATACATTAGATGGTTTAGTAGTAGATGTTAATGGAAATAAATACTATCCAGAAAACAGTGAATCATCTGGTGTAATTAGATTAAATTTAGCTGGTAGAATTTCAACATTAGATTCAACAGTTAAATTAGATTTCAGTAATGTTAGTGATGCATTCGTAGTAGGTGAATATGAGTTATGTGTTGAAACGTTTGGTTCATATGATGGTTTATATTACAATGGTATTCAAGCATCTGAAAAATGTTTCAAATTCAATTTATTAAGTAGTGACTTTGGTCTAGTAGCTACTGCTCCTGAAGTAGAGATAACACATGATGTTGAAACAGGATTAGATAGTGAAGATAATGATGTTATTACTTATACTGTTAGATCAACTAACGGAATTGCAAATCCTCGTTTAAAGATTTCTATTCAACAATTTAGAAGTCATAATGCAGGTAACTATGGTGACTTGATATATAACAATAAGAATATTTGTGATTTCGCAACGAAGATTGAGATAACAAGTGAAGATGATACAAATAAGACACCGGTAACAATTAATTGTACTGGTACAATGACTGATTATTATTATGACTTAGGTCCAATCGCTAGTGGCGAGGTTAAGAATTACACAGTTAAAGTAACACTTAAACATGGACCAAATGATGATGAGACTGATCCATCTACATCTGGATGGCGAAGTGGAACATATAGAGTACTGTTTACAGTATTCGATAGAACTACTGTTAATAATGCACCAAGAGATACAGAAATCGGTAGTGATTACGAGTATTTAATTATTAGAAGCTTAGACGTTGACGAGTATGGAAATGGAGGTTAGGCATATGGAAGTGAAAGTAGAAGATTTAAGTTTTAAGGAATTGATTGACTTATATAATGCAGTTAATGAATTCGTAGAATTCTTACAAATTGAAGAAAATACCGAAGTAGAGAAGAGGAAATAAAAATGGGAATTAAAAAATTAGATGACTTCAATCATGATGTTGATGTAGCAAAAGATGTGCTTACTAGTATGCCTATAAATAATGCTAAAAATCTAGCATTATACAAGACTAAAGTTTCAGAATTGGAAGAAGAATACTCAGGTTATAGAGACCAATTATTAAAAGAAATTACTAAACGTTCAAGCAAATATTTAAATTATAAACCAAACGAAAGATTAGCTATCGTTAAGAAGGAGTTAATGGATTATAAAGATGTCAATCTTTTTAATCCATTAAACACTCCATATGAAAAGTTAGGTTTCGATACTTTACTATATAGTCTAACTCATTATTATAAAAATGATTTAGCTTCAGTTAATGAAGATATTATGGAAACATTCGCTCGTTTTAGAGAAGTTGGTGTTGAGTTAACAGAAGCAGATTTCGTTTATAGTAATTATGCTCGTAAATATATTAGAGAATTATTAAGAGATGATAATCTTGAAAGAATGAAAGATGTTTTTGAAGATTTACACTGGAAATGTCCTGATGTTATTTCTCATATCGAAACTAGTTTCAGAGTATTATTTAATAAGAATATTAAAGCTTTTGAAAACTATATTGAGAATAGACAAAAAGAGATTATTCAAGATAATCTTTCATACAATGATTATGTCTTAAAGAGAAATAATTTAGGTAGAGAAGCTTATGAATTAGAACACTATGATGAATCTGTAATTGTTACAAGATTTATGGAAGGTGAACTATTATTAAATGATTATAATATTATTAATTTAAGTAGATGTTATTCTAAGTTCTTAGGTGATAATGCTGATATTAATAAAGGCAAAGAAAAAATGGAAGATTTCAAGAATTTATTCCATGGTTTAACAGAGTATAAGAATTATTTGAAATATTCTTATGTTATTGAAGATGCTAAGAAAAAATTTGCTGAAAAAGATAGTCATTTAGGTCAATTACCTAAATTAATGAAAGAAATAAACGCTTTAGCAGATGAGTTAGAAAGACTAACTGAAGAAATAAATAATGGTTCTGGAAAAGGCTTCTTATTCTTTAAGAAGAAAGTTGATATTGAACATAATTATTTAGAAATTGATGCTAAAGTTAAGGAATTAGATGCTAAATTTGATGAATATGATATTGCTTTAATTTATGAAAAAATGAATTCTGAATTAAGTGCAACTTCATCAATCTACGATATCTTCAATTTTGCTTTATCATATAAAGGATATTTAAGATATTGTATTAAAGAGCATGAAGAAGATATTGATATTAATAAAGTTAAGAGTATTGTTAAGGAATACGATAAATTCTTAACTGATCCTTATGTTAATATTATTAAGAATACTAACTTTAATACTGAGATTGATTTGGGTACTATTATTATGGACCACTACAAACTATTAGAAATCAATTTAAATAAGGATGAAATGACTCCTGAAGCTATAGATGAATTACTAAAATCTTTAGAAGTTATTATTAATAGTTATTATCTTGAAAAATATGATTTATCTATCGATTTTGTAATGGATTTATTCGAAGCAAAAAAGATAGTTGAAGGAACAAAAAAAGACCAATAAAATGGTCTTTTTCTTTGTTGAAATGATTGCTTTTATATGGTAAAATGGATATGGTGATAATATATGAAAAGTACGATGAAAGCTATATTAAGAATATTGTTAGTAATATTCGTTGTTTTGTATTTAGGAGTTGAAATTTTTGTTACTGTTTGTCTTCTAAATTACAATGACCAAAAAGTTACAGTTTTTGGTAATAAATCATTAGTTATTTTAGGTAGTGATTTATCGCAAGAGTATAAAAAGGGTGATTTAGTAGTTGTTACTAAAGGTAAGGGTGACGAAGTAAAAGCTGATGACTTTATCTTCTTCTATAATCCTTCAGATCAAGGAACTGTTAATTTTGCTCAAGTTAATAAGGTAATTGATAGTGATGGATATTATACTTATTTAATTGGTAATGATTACAATGTATATTATGAATATTATGTAGGTAAGGATACACAAGTTTATAACGGAGTTGGAGGAATACTTAGAGTTCTAGAGTCAAGATGGGGCTTCTTAATTCTGATAATACTTCCTACAATGATTGCAATTATATTTGAGGTATATGCAATAATAGTTGAAATTATAGAGTTAAAGAAAGAGGTATAAGCCTATGAAGAAAGGACATGTAATTTTAATATTGTCTTTCTTATTAGTAATCTTTCTAGCAGGGGCTTATTCTTATAGTAAATATTCAACAGAAGTATCTGGAGATGCTCATGTTGATATTGCTAAATGGAATATTACAGTTAATGGTTGTCCTGTTGAAGGAACTTCAACTAATCCAAACTGTGGTAAAGCAATTACTTCTGCTGATGGAACAACATATACTGTTGATTTCGTAGTAACTGGTTCAGACATTACATACGATAATAGTAACAGTAACGTAGCAGATGGAAAGATATCTCCTGGTAGTGATGGCAGTTTCAAGTTAAGAATTAAACCTAATGATACTGATGTTTCATTTAGTTATAGTATAGTCTTTGGAACTATGGAAACAGCAGCAGATATTACTATAAGTAGAAATGGTACACCAATAACATCTGGTTCACCAATTACAGGAACTCTTAATTTAAATGATTTTAGTGGAAATAGTAATTATGAATTAGATTTAGATGTTGATGTTACTTGGAATTATCATGATGATGAGGAAAATAATAAAAAAGATACCGAGTTAGGTATGAGTGGAGATAATCCAGTATTAAATATTCCAGTAACGATTACATTCACACAAATAAAGTAATATGAAAAAAGTGTGGTTATTAATTAAGAAAATAATAAGTGATTTGGTAATTTTGATTTTAGCTATCTTTTTTATAATAGCTATATATGGTTTTATAAATATTAAGATACTAAAAAAAGATTATGTGAATCTATTTGGATATACATATTTTGATATCGTAACAGGAAGTATGGAAGATACAATTAATGTTCATGATATGGTTTTTGTTAAGATAACAGAAAATGTAAAAGAAGGTGATATCATATCTTTTAAAAGTGAAGATATGATAATAACTCACCGAGTTTATAAAGTAGATGATGATTTAATCATTACAAAGGGAGATGCAAATAATACTTTAGATAAACCAATTAAAAAAGATCAAGTTATTGGTAAAGTAGTTAAGATAGGAAGAAGATATGGTTTGGTATTAAAAACATTGATGACACCAATCGTATTGATTTCTTTATTTGCTACAGTTGTGTTATTTTGTATATTTTTTTCAATAGAAGAAAAATAAAAGAAAGGAGTATAGAAGATGAGAAGATTTAAAACAAAAAAGAATATGAATTTCTTATCTGTGTTTTTAATACTTGATGTATTATTAGCATTTACAATGTTAAAGACTTCTTCAGCTTCATATACTTCAACAGTTGATGGAGTAGCAGAGATGGATGTTGCTCTTTATGCTTTTAATTATAGTGGATTAAAAGATTTAAATAATAATTCTTATGAGTTTGATTTAGGAGAAATTAAACCTGGTGAACAAAAGAAATATAAATTTAGTGTTAGTAATGCTAATGAAGAAGGAACTATTTCTGATACAAGTTTAATATATAACTTAAAGATTATATCAACTAATAATTTAGATTTAAGATTTGAATTATATAAAGTAACTAATAGAACAGTAAATCTAATTAGTGAGAGTAATACAAATATTGCTCCTGATGCATATGGTACATACTTTAAATATTATACTTTTGCAGATGTATGTATGCAGTATGGTTCAAGTACTCCATTAGTAGATGAATACGAATTATATGTTACATTCCCTGATACGTATAAAGAAAGTAAATATCAAGATATGGTTGAATCAATTAAGATTCAATTAGTATCTAAGCAATTAGTTGCTGGAGAGAGCTGCGGGTGATAGGGTATGAAGAAATATAAGAAAAATAAAGGTTTATTTATTAACTTCTTTAAAAGTCATAAATATATCGCTATGCTCTTGATATTAATTGTTTCTGGAGTAGTAATAAGCTTTGGAGTTAGATATAGTGTATATGCTTATAATGTTTTAAGGGTTTATTATTTAAGAACACAAAACTTCTATTTTAATAGTAATAAACTTACTTTAACTGGTAAGACTTATGAAATTAGTCCATGGCCAGCTACTACTGATCAAACAATTGATATTACAATGAATAGTAAAGATAATTCATTGAAAATGACAACAACAGATATTACATATGAAGTAGAAGTTAGTTGTCATGATAATTATGGTGACAATGTTACAAGAGTAAATTGTTATTTGAAAGAAAATGATTCAGATACATCAAGACGTACTAAGTTAGAAGGTATGGAAATTGTATATGATGAGGAATTAGCTAATACAAATACTGATTCTTTTAAAGTAGTTGTTGAACCAGTTAATGCTGGAGAATATTTAATAACAGGCAATAGAATTACAGTAGAAGTTGAAGCAAGAGCAACTGCTCCATATACACAAACATTAAAAGGAACATTTGTTATTATTGTTGGTGACTATGGTATTGAATACAAGATAAAAGACCAAAGAAGTCAATTATATTTAGATTCAATTATTACAAACACATTAGATTATTCAACATATTTTAGAATGGATTTCCCAATTAATGTTTTAACATTTGATATGAGTAATATGATTTATAATAATTGTACAAAGATAGATAATGTTACTACTGGTGTTGATTGTGCTTATAGAGTTAGTCAAAAGACTATTGATAATACTACTTATGATTATATAAGTGGAATTGATTTTAAATTGAGTGCTAAATCAAGTATGTTAGTTCGTTTTTATAAGAATGGTTCAAATGTAAATAGTGATTTCTCATTTGAAGTAGGTGGAAATAATTCTTCAATTATTACTTACTGCAAATTAAACACTGATGATACAACGAAAATAACAAGAACGACAGCTTGTGAAACATAGAATAAAAAGAGGTGGTAAGCGTGTTAAATGTAATGGATGAATATATCTTATTTACAAATAAATGCTTTCATAAGTATTTGGAATTAATACTTAAAGATGGGTATAAGAAAAAAATATGTGAAGAATTTATTAATGCATATTTGAACGTAAGATATAGTGATTATTTGGATGAAGCTTCGAAGAAGTTACCATTGCCAAATAAAGTTACAAAAGCTATAGAACTTACAAGTAAAGAGTTAATAAAGAATTATCCTGAAGATAAGGAAGTTATTGAATTAACAGCATTATTTATTTCTTATTTCTATAGTTTAGATCAATTATATATCTTAGAAGCACAAAAGAAGACAGTTGATGAAATTAGTAAAGATAGAACTAAGTTATTAGGTTTAAAAGATAATTTTGTTAATGAGTTTAATGCAATGCTTCGTGATGATATTAAGAAAAGGAAAGATTACTTATCGTCTTTTGAATCAGAGGTATTTAGTTTAGATTTAAAACCATATGATACAAAAGATGGAAATCAAATAGAAGCTAAGTTAGTAAACAATATTAAGTTCCCTGACTTATATAGTGAAGTAGCTATTAAGAGAGCAGAAGAGGGAGAAGTAATAAGTGAAGATTTAGTAAGTATTACTTTTTTACAAGTATCAGCTTTAATAATAAGTGATGCAATTACTTGTGAATTTGATAAAGTTTATTATGTAAAATTAATGGATAGTTTATTTGATAAAAAGACAAAACTTAATAGAGTATTTAATATTATAGATAATGGTTTTGTTCAAGATAGAATTAGAATTATCATTGATTATAAGTGCTTTGAAAGATATAAATCATATGTTATGGAGCTTATAAGAAATGGTTTCGTATTTGTCCTAAATTTAGATGAATCATTTAATTATAGTAGTGATAATATTGAATATTTAGAGCTATTTGATAAGATTTTAATCAATTCTAGTAAATATTATTACAAAGATATGAAAAATAATGGTAAAATAAAGAATAGGATAATAAGTGTGAATGAGGTGTAGTGAATGGATACTTATGTTAGATTTTTATATGAGTTTTTAGATCAATTACTTGGTGGTATTCTAAGAGCTATAAAGGATTTGTTCTTAGGAATATTACAAATGTTTGATATAAGAGCTTATGCTAGTTTAATTAAACATTATAGTCAAGATTTTTCTGGAGGAGAATGGTTTTTAGTAGTTGTAGCAATCATTGTTACAATGTTCTTACTAGCACTATTTATATTCTGTATATATTTCTTGATAAGAAAATATGTAAGATTTAGAAAGACTTTAGTAGAGCAAGAGTCATTACTTGAAGAGTTAGCAACATTACATAAACAAGTAAGAGACTTAATGAAGGAAAAAGACGAGTTATATGCTATGAAAGTTTCTCAACTTGGACTTAGTCCTGATGAAGAAGCTACTGTCGGTGAAGAAGGCGAGAAAGGTGACTTGCTTGATGACGGACATGATAATGATGCTAGATTCCCAAAATTACTTGCTATCGACGAAAGATTCAAAGATTACAAAATTGTTAACTATGGTAATTCATTTACTTTACCTGAGTTATGTGAAAACTTTAGAAACTTCTGTGCATCAGAGTTAAAGTTATATTATCATTTAGATTTAATTAGATTATTTATTGCAGCACTATCAAGTACTAAGTTAGTTATTTTACAAGGTATTTCTGGTACAGGTAAAACATCACTTGCTTATGCTTGGGGAAAATTTATGAAACATGACTCATGTGTTGCTTCAGTTCAACCATCATGGAGAGATAGAACTGAGTTATTTGGATATTTCAACGAATTTACAAAGAAATTTAATGAAACAGATTTATTAGCAGAGATTTATACAGCAGGATATACTGATGATGTTTATACAGTAATCTTAGATGAGATGAACATCTCACGTGTTGAATATTACTTTGCAGAAATGTTATCTATTCTAGAAATGCCTAGTCAAGATGAATGGATAGTAGAGTTAACTCCTAGTGCATGGAGTAGTGACCCTAAGAGATTACATAATGGTAAATTAAAAATAGCACCAAATGTTTGGTATATCGGTACAATCAATAACGATGACTCAACATTTATGGTTACAGATAAGGTTTACGACCGTGCTATGCCAATAGATATTAATGAAAAAGGTGTTCCTTTTGAACCAGTACCTACACAAGCAATGGATGTAAATTATTCTTATCTAGAAAGTTTATATGAATCTGCAATTAATGATAATCAAGTTTCTGATGAAGCATTAGATAAGGTTGAAAAGATGGATGATTATGTTATTCAACATTTCAGAATAGCTTTTGGTAACCGTATCGTTGCTCATATGAAGAAATTCGTTCCAGTATATGTAGCATGTGGTGGAGATGAAATTTCTGGTATTGATTACTTTATTGCTAAAAAGATTTTACGTAAGTTTGAACAATTAAATATCTCTTATATTAGAGATGAAATTGATGGATTTATTAAGTTCCTTGATACGACATTCGGTAAAGGAAAAATGAAAGAATGTACTGAGTACTTATTAAGACTTAAGAAATTAACATAATTATAGAATAGAGAGGTTGGGAGCTATGGATGAATTGAGTATATCATCTCTATATGATAGAGCTGATGAACAACGCATTAGTAACTTTACAAAGAAAACTAAATCAGATATGGTAGTTGATCTTCATTATGATAAATTAGAAGCTAATTTTGAATGGTTAGATGTAGCTGAAGATACTATGAGATACTTAGATAATATCCTTAGAAATCCTAACCGATTTATTATAAACGAAGATGAAATTGTTAAAATAGAAAAAGCTAAAAGAGTTACAGTTGATAGTATTAAGCATTTAGCTCGTAATACGAACTTAATTCAAGATATTGATCCTGTAACAGAAGAAGTTAAACCTTCAAAGATATTAAATATTAATAAAGAAGAAACATTTGATACTTATGAAAATAGGTTTATCTATACTTTGATAATTAATCTTGACACATTTGTTCAAGTTAAGAAAAAAGATTTAATAGAAGGATCTTATTTGAAAGATGATAAATCAATTCAATATAAGGCTGCTACTGTTGTTGGTAGAGAACATGTAACAATGGATTTAACTATTAAAACTGGTCTTCATAATAAGAGTGAAGATGGTAATAAAAATGGTGAAACATTGGCTGAAAGAATTGATAAATTACAACAACAAATATTAGACTTAAAGAATACAGAATTGTTTAAATCTCTTTCAAGAGCACATGCTGCTTTAGTTAGACCTCCTATTAAGAAAACAAATGTTATCTTAAAAAATACTAATTTCCAATATGCAGTTATTTTGTGGAACTATCTACAAGAGCATGCTGGAGATGATAGTAAGAGAGAAAGAAAAGATAAAAATTATAATGATGAAGGTGAATTAAGGAATTTCTTTGATGAAACCTTTATGTTAGATTATTTGGCTTTGTGTACATTGAATAAGGAAAAATATTCAACAAAGAACGCCAAAGAAAAAGTTATTAAACAAGTTATTCAAAAAATTATTGATCTTAATGCTAGTTTGACAGAAGAAGAACTTAAGAATATGGTTGGCGAACAATTTACTTTAGTTAAATACAAAAATAATGCAACTATGGATGGTATTAATAAAGTATTTAAGAAACATATTGAAAAATATATGAATAAGATAAGTAATTTGAAGCTAAATTAAGGTAAGTTAAATGAAAGCAATAGTTGAAAACAGAATTTTAAAAACAATATTTGCTACATTAGAATGGATATTATGTGCAATACTTGTTTTACTAATCATACTTACAGGATTTCAAAAGTTTTCTAATCAGGGTAATTTTTTTGGATATAGAATTTATACTATTGCATCTGGTAGTATGATACCAACATATGATATAGGTGATACCTTACTTATTAAGGAAATGCCTGCTAGTGAGATTCATGTTGGTGATGCTGTTACATATATCAGTGAAAAGTCAGGTGCTGATGGAATGATTATTACCCACCAGGTAATGCAAGTAAATGTAGACAAAGATGGAAAATATTCGTTTCATACAAAAGGTATTGCTAATAATATCGAAGATCCAATTGTATATGAGGATCAGGTATTAGGTAAAGTAGTACATAAATTCTTCTTTCTTAGTTTTCTGGGAAGAATAACAACTAATATAGTATTAATATTTATATTTGTTGTTATACCAATAGCATTTATTATTGCGATGGAATTATTCAAAATATTAAATGATAAAGATGATGAAATAGAAGAAGAAGTAGAAGAATTAAAGAAAAAAATCAAAAAGAAAAAAGAAAAAGAAGAAGAGGAAGAATCGGAAGAGGAAGAAGAGACCATTTCTGAAGAAGAGGAAGAACTCAAAGAAGAAATCGAAGAGGAAAAAGAAGAAATAGTTGAAGAAGAACTTGAAGAAGAAATCGAAGAGGATAAAGAAGAAATAGTTGAAGAAGAACCTAAAGAAGAAAAGCCTCTTAAAGAAGACAAAAAAATAGAGAAAAAAGAAGAAAAACCAGTTGAAGGTGTAAAAAAAGAAGAGAAAAAAACTGAAGTAAAAACTCCAGAACAAAGTGAAAATAAACCTTCAAAGAAAAAGAAGAAAAGAAAATGGTACTATTCAAGTTAATAAGAATAGTGATAAAATATAATAGGTAGTATAAATATATAAGGAGTGTTGTGCATTGAAAGATAAAGATATTAAAACAACTGATAATACACAAAAGAAGAAAAAATCTTTATTACTTATTGCTTTAAAAAGGCATAAGGTTGGTCTTCTTGTTGTAATACTTTTACTATGCTTGTCATCGACACTTGCTTGGTTTATATATAATACTACCGTAAATTTAGCTTTGACTGGTAAAGTTAAAGCATGGAATGTAAGTTTTGATTCATCCGAAACTGGAGGAACAGCAATATTTACATTGCCGGATTTATATCCAGGAATGCCGGCTGTTACTCATAGTGATAGTGATCCTTGTGATATGGATCATCACTGTATTGCAATTTCAAATAATGGTGAATTATCAGCAGATGCTTCATTAGTTGTTAAGTATTTATATTTGTTTGGTGAGGAACAAACAGGTAATTATACTGTTACTCCTTCATCTGATGGTACTTATACAATAAGTAGTGAAGATTATCCATTTAATTTAAAATTTAAATTTGGTTCAACATCTATTGCAGCTGGTGAAGTTACAGACTTATATTTCACATTAGATTGGCCATATGAAAAAACAAATGCTGATTATACAACTGAGTGTCCAACAGCGACAACTCATGCATATTGTACAGATTATGATACATATTTAAAACATTATGATGCAATTGATACAGCAGTTGGAGAACAATCTTATGAATTCAATGAAAGTGGAACAACAGTTACACTGCCAACAGAATTGGAATTGACTCCTGAAGAAATAGCTAGAATTAATAGAAAGTCTTTAATTATAGTTATTACTGTTGATTTTGTTCAATCAACTAATCCATAAAAAAAGAAACGATTTAATCGTTTCTTTTTAATTGTTTAATTGTTTTAAGTTGATGCTTACTGTGAAGTTTGCTTCTAAATCATCACCACTACCAATAGCAGTATCAGCAGCATCATCCATAGTTTCATCAGCAGCACCATCATCTTTCCATTCAATGGTTACATTAACTGTTTCAACTTTGTTTGTACTAGTAGGATCAATTATAACATCTTTATTTACTTCTGTTCCTGATCCTGTTGCTCCGTCAATTTCAACTCTTAAATCAGCAATAGGGGAATCAGTAATACTTATTGTATAGTTGAAATCTAATGTTACATCAGTGTAATCAATTTCAATTTGGAAAGTGCTTCGACTTCCTGGAGCAATCTTTCCACTTGTAACTTTACAATCAGTGCTGTTACATACATCTAAACTGGTTAGAGGAATGTTTAAGCTTCCTGTATGATTAGATGTAATATATTCATCATTAATTACGAAATTCCATTTAGCGATATCAGAACCGACGGAACCTTTAATTCCTGATCGATATTTGGCATAAGTATAAGTCGCACTTGCTAGAAAAGCTAGTAGAGCTATAAAAGCCAAAACTAAAATAATTGTTTTTTTCTTTTTCATAATGCCTCCTATCTTACCATCATTATTATATCATAAGTTTATATAAAAAATGTAATATTTATTGTAAAAAAAATGTTTTGGTGTATTGTTTTTAAAAATACACTGTGCTATAATTATAATAACGATATGGTAGTGTTTCATATACGTTATCTCCATTTTACTGTTAAAGGTGGCTAAGGATAAAAAAGGAGAGTTGAAAATATGGCAAAAGGAGAAGTAGTTGTAACTGCTCAACAAGTTAAGAAGCGAAAGAAAACTGAAAAAATAGTAGCCATTGTCTTGTTGGCATTGCTATTATTCCTTGTCATAGCTTATTTGATTTTGAATATAGTATACAATGAAGGTAGTTTTACTATCAGCATGGATAAGAATACGTATTTAAATTCAAATTTAGTTATGTACGAATCCTTAAACGATAGGAGTTCAGTTATTAAACTTCAAACTTCTAAACTTGAGTTTATGGATAATATTTCAATTAAGTGGTTACCTGACAACATTCAAAATGAAGGTGAAGGATCTCACAATGGTGAGAATTATATAGCTTACACGTTCTATTTGGAAAACCAAGGTGAAGAAGTTATTAACTATTGGTATTCAGTTCAAATAGACGACATTATCTTAAATGTAGATGATGCAGTAAGAATTATGATTTTCATCAATGACGATGTTAAGGTCTATGCTAAAAAGAGTCCGATAACTGGTGAAGAAGAACCGGACACTGTAGCATTCAGAGATGATAAGGATAAAGTTATCATCTTGGAAAAAAGAGCTAACATGGTTCCCGAACAGAGAGACAAGATAACTCTTGTAATCTTCTTAGAAGGAGATGATCCAGAGTGCGTAAATGCTATTCTGGGTGGAGAGTTAAAAATGCATATGGACATCTATGAAGAGCATGTCGAAGAAAAAAACAATTAAGGAGTTAAGAGGTTATGGCAAAATCAAAAAAGGAAAGAAAAAATAAGAGAAAACTATTATTATTAATTTTATTGTTATTTGTAACACTTGCATTATTGGGTTCAGCAACTTATGCATGGTTTACATCTAACCAAACTGTTAACGTTGATACAATGGAAGTTAAAGTTAGGTCAGTTAACGGTTTACAAATTTCAGCTGATGCAATTGATTGGAAAGCATTAGTTACAAAACAAGAATTAATTGATGCAAGTAATGGAGATTATTCTGCAGCAGTTAACCAATTCCCTACATATTTAGGAAATATGTCTACAGTAGGTGCAGTTAATGCAAGTGGACAAGTAGATATGTACTATGGTTCAGTTAGATTAGAAAAATCTGGATCAGGTGCTACTTATTCTGAACAATATTTATTAAATACTGTTAAAGAAGTTGAAACTAAGTGTGCAGATGGATCTACAAATGAATGTGGAGATGGAAGACACTTTATAGCATTCGATTTATTCTTCAAATTAGATGCTAATGCAACTGTTAAAATGACAGCTAATTCTAAAGTTATTGCTTTAGGTGATGATAAAGGTATTAAGAATACTGCTCGTGTAGCATTCGTTAATTTAGGACATCTTGATACTGATACTTATGCTGAAGGTCAAGACGACGGTTCTGGAAATGTTACTGAAGGTTACACTTTAGCTCAACAATTAACAAAATCAACTGGATCTGTTTCTGATGGAACTGTTAAGATTTGGGAACCTAACATGGAAACACATACAGTTTTAGGTAAACAAAACGCAACTACAAACTATGGTATTACAGACTTTGCTTCTTCAGCAATTCAATACCAAGGTGCTAAAGCAGCATGTGCTGATATCCCATTAAATGCTTGGGCTGATAGTACAGCATATCCAAATTTAGCAAACTGCTTTGAAGTTGTTTCACCAATTTCTACACCATCAAACAATTCTTCAACTATCGAATTCTTCGATATGGAAGCTGGAGTAACAAAAGTTAGAGTTTACTTCTGGGTTGAAGGTAATGACGTTGATGCTGAAAATAATGCAACTGGTTCTGATATGCAATTAGACCTTGAATTTACTATAGCATCTTAATTAGTTTGATATATATAAAAGGAGCTTAGCTCCTTTTTTTATTGTAAAGAAATATTTATTTTAATTGCACTAACCATGTAAATGTTTTATACTAATAATAGATAATACGGGTGATATTATGAGTAAAACAAAAATGAAAAATAGTAAGAAAAATAATTATAAGAGACAAAGAATGAGATTATTAGTATTAATCTTATTAGTATTAGTAATGATTTTCATGTTATTTGGTTCAACTTTTGCATGGTTCTCAACAAATAAACATGCTACTATTGAATCTATTGATATAAATGTTGCTACAGTAACTGGTTTACAAGTTTCTGTTGATGCTTTAGACTGGGGTAATGAAGTAACTAAGGAGCAAATTATTAATGCTTATAAAACATATAGTTTTGCAGAAAACCAATTACCTGATACATTAACTAATGTTTCTACAGCTGGTGGTATTACTAATGGTAAAATGGATATGTTCTATGGTGTTACTAGTGAGGAAAAGAGTGGTGGATTTACACTTACTACTATTAAACAAACAGAAAAGAACTGTGTTGGTGATGTAGATTGTGTAGATAAACACTATATAGCTTTTGATATCTTCTTATTAGTTACAACACCAGCAACAATTGCTATTACAGGTAATTCAAATGTAATTCCACAAGAGGGTGCAGTAGATAAAGGTAGTCAAAATGCTGCTAGAGTAGGATTTGTTATTGAAGGTACTGTTGGTGCTCAAGATTCATATGCTGCTCAAATATTAAAAGGTGGTTTATATTCATTAATTTGGGAACCAAACATTGATAGACATACACCAACTGGTATAGCTAATGCAAGAAACGTATATGGCCTTGAAACTACAGCTTCAGGAGCTGCTAGATTAGCTTATAGAGGCGTTAATCAAGAATTCCAAACTCCTGTATATATTGATCAAACAGATAGAAGTTCTTATTTTACACCAGTTAATCCTAAGGTAGCTACAGTACAAGGATTTGCTGCTAATCAAGAATTAATGAGTATACCTGCTGGTATTACTAAAGTAAGAGTATATATGTGGTTAGAAGGTCAAGATGTAGATATGGAAAATAATGCATCAGCTTCTAAACTAAGTTATAACTTAGAATTATCAATGATAAATTAGAAGTAGAAATACTTCTTTTTTTTTCATAAAAAAATCAGAACTATTTGTTCTGATTATCTTCGACATCTAGAATTTCGTTAATTTCATTTGTTCTAATTACTTTATTAGGATCTTCTTCTGCTGGTTTAGCAGGTTTCTTGTAAAGTATTTTTTTGATATCGATTTCTTTTAATTTTTTTAAATCTATTTTTTCTTCGATTTCTTTATCATCGTAAAATTTTTGTAAATATTCACTTATTTTTACTTGGATATATATTTCTCTAGTTATTAGGAAGTAAATAGGTAGGAAATATAGTTTTCTATCTAATTCAACTGTATCTATAAAATCAGTTGAAAAGTAATCAATAAATTTTGTTTCAATATCAGTAAATTCACATAATACACAGAAGAAAACTAAAGCGATTCCAACTAGTAAGGTGATAGTAGCTGTTTTGTTATTATGATAAAACTTTTTTGCATTATTAACGTTAGCTGTATCAACTACTGTTTTATTATTTTTAGTAATTAAATCATTGTTTTTACTTATTCTACCGTACATTACACCTAGTAGAACGATAGTAACTAATATAAGAAAAAGCATAACTCACTTCCTTTACTATAATGATTATATCATAAAAAAAATTTTGTGTAATATATATTGACAAGTGTATTTTGTACACAATATAATTAAATTAGGGTGAAAGGTAATGGATGTAAGAAATAAATTATATAAAAACCAAGGTATTCATGTTATTACAACTTTATTTACAGTTGAACAAGGAGTTACTAAGGTTTTATTAATAAAACGTAAAAATGAACCTTTTTTAGGTGATTGGGTTTTAACTGGTGGAGCATTATATAATAATGAAGATTTGGAAACTGGTGCTTTAAGAGAATTAGCAGAAAAAACAGGTATTACTGATGTTCCTATTAAGCAATTTAAAGCTTTTGGTAAGGTAGATAGATCACCAGTAATGAGAATGGTAGCTGTTGCTTTTATAGGTATTATTGATAGTAAGAGAGTTAATGTTTTAAGAGAAACAAATAGTACTTCTAATGCAGATTGGTTCCCAATAGATAAAATTCCACCATTAGGTTTTGATCATGAGGAAATTCTTAGAGAAGGATTATTAGAATTAAGAAAACAAATTGTAAATAGTAATATGCTTAAGAGTTTATTTCCAGATGGTGTTACAATGCCTGAACTTCAAAAAACTTATGAAGCTATTTTAGGTAAAACGTTTGATAGAAGAAATTTTAGAAAAAAGATTTTAAATTTAGATTTAATTGAAGATACTAATACTAGTGATAGGTTTGAAGGTAATAAACCAGCTAAAGTTTATAAGTTTAAAGATAAAATAGAAGATAGAGACATATTCTAGGTATTTTTAGACAATATAAAGTACTTTTATCTTTTATTTTGATAATTATAGTAATTTAAATGTTTATTCTCATATTAAGCTTAAAATGATTAATAATGATATGGATTAGTAAGAAAGAGGGAGAATTTTTTGATAACAACGTTTACGGGTCCAATGCATAGTGGTAAAACAGCTGCGATGATATCGACTTATAATAAAATATGGAATAAAAAGAATGTATTATGTTTTAAACCTGCTAAGGATAGCAGAGATTTAGGGGTTATGAAAAGTAAAGACTTTGAAGTGGAGATACCAGCTATATGTATAAATAAATTTGAAGATATACTTGGTCATGTTCATGAAAAAGATAATATTAGAACAGTATTTATAGATGAAGCACAAATGATAGAAGGTAATGTATCAGTTTTATCTTATCTATCAATTGTTATGGATATAGATGTTTATGTTTCTGGTCTTAATATGACTAGTGAACAAGATCCTTTTTTAGTAATGCCATTAATACTTGCTATAAGTGATGATGTAAAAGTTATTAAAGCAAGTTGTTATGATTGTGGAAGAGATGCTCCATATACTTATTTTGATGGTGAAAAAAAAGAAGCAATTGTTGTTGGTGATGAAGGTTATATACCTTTATGTTCTAGATGTATTGAAAAACGTAGAGGTAAGGAAAAGATGGCACAAATGCTTCTAAAAAGAATTCAAGTTCCAAAAAAAGAAGAAAGTTAAGCTTTCTTCTTTTTAATATTATAAATTATAAAGACTATAATAGATATTCCAGAAATGATGGCAGGACCAATATAATCATTCTTTTTATATTCCATAGATATTTCATGATCTCCAGGAGCTACTTCAATACCAATAAAGGTATCTAATAGAATTAATGGTTTTATTTTTTGACCATCAACTTTGATATCCCAAGAAATATCATAAGGAATAGAAGTGTAGATAATTTGGTTCTTATCAACATGGATAGTACCTTCTATTTTATTATCATTGTATGATGTATATTCTATTTGATTCTTTTTTAAATAATTATATATTTCTTTTAATTTATCTTTTTTTAATGTGTAAATAATAGCAGTATTTTTACCATGTT
>JAEEGH010001819.1_pt1 | contig 60030 bp, 45 predicted proteins | sample 9134181 | NCBI WGS metagenome assembly JAEEGH01 (sample SAMN16246544, study PRJNA631951) | gut metagenome | biome: gut microbiome; feature: rumen; material: DP-attached | host: Bos | place: Iran: Karaj | collected 2018-10
AGGCACAAGGCCTGAAGAACAGGACGTTGGGCCGAAGGCCACAGACATCATGAGTGGTGTTTTTGAGGTTTTTGTAAATCTAACACAGGTATTTGCAGGTGATCCGAAATATAAGAGGAATATGCGCGGGTACGCAGATCACGGGGTCAAAAAGGGAAATAAATATTTTTTCTTTTGGTATTCTGCTCGCTTATTCGTACCTTTGACTACCGTCGAAGGTACTTTCGCTTGAGAATACAAAAGAAAAAATGTTTTCTTTTGGTATTCTGCTCGCTTATTCGTACCTTTGCAGCCGATTTGCTATAGTAAGACAAATAAACACAAACAATAATGGACACAAACGAGACTATGAGTAAAAGACTGATTTCGAGGGCAGCGATGATACTGCTCCTCATGCTGCTCACCACGGCAAGTGCATGGGCATGGACAGGTAACGGCACGAGCGAAAGCCCGTACCAGATTACCAGTGCCGACGACCTCAACCTGCTGGCCACCGACGTGAACGGCGGCCAGAACTACAACAATGTGTACTTCCTGCAGACCGCCCCCATCGAGCTCAGCGGCGAGTGGACGCCCATCGGCACCGAAAGCCATCCCTTCAAAGGCCACTACGACGGCGGCAACTTCAAAATCACTAACCTCAACGTCAGCGACAACTACCAGTATGCCGGCCTCTTCGGCTACATCACCAGTGACTATGATGGGGCTTACCCAAAAGCCACCGAGCTGAAGAACATCAACATCGTGGGCTGCACCATCAACGTGAGCAGCGCTGGCGCCGGCAACGGTTATGCCGGTGGCATTGCCGGCTATGTCAAACGCTTCAATATGAGCAACTGCAAGGTCAGCGGCACCATTGATGGCTACGGCTGCGCAGGCGGTCTCATAGGCCGAGCTGATTCGTACTGCACGATGAGCGGCTGTTTCGCCGACGTTACCGTCAGCGCCCATCAGACAGACCCCAATCAACCTGCCCCTGCATATTGCCTCATTACGTATTATTCCACTATGATGACAGCCTCGGGCAACTACTACCACAACGTAGCTGGCATCTCTGCCGGTCACAACTCCACGGTCAACGACTCCGCCACGCGTGTTTATTCCCTCACTGGCGCCCCCAGCGGCGTGACTGTGGCAGAGACCAACGCCACGCTGACGTTCAACGCCACGCCCTACTTTGCTGCGGGCGCGACGACTACGCTGACCGTTGACGATGCCCATAAGGCTTTTAACAATAACTTCAGCGTGAGCGGAACAGGATCCAGCTACACACTGGCTGGCAACAAGAGAAGCGCCACGGTGACCATTGGCTCGGAAGATGCCACTGTCAACGCATCGCTGCGCAACTTCACCTATACCGTTGTCTTCAACGGCAACGGCAGCACCAGCGGCTCGATGAGCAACCAGGCCTTCGAATACAGCGTTTCGCAGAACCTCACCACCAATGCCTTCAGCCGCACGGGCTACACCTACAACGGCTGGAACACCAAGGCCAATGGCAGCGGAACCAGCTATACCGACGGGCAGAGCGTCAGCAACCTGACCACTACTGACGGCGGCACCGTGAACCTCTACGCCCAGTGGACGGCTCATCACTATAGTGTGCGTTTCAACGGCAACGGCAGCACCAGCGGCTCGATGAGTAACCAAGGCTTCACCTACGACGTAGCGCAGAACCTGACTAACAACGCCTTCACCCGCGCCTTCACCGTCACCTATAACTACAACGGAGGCACAGGCAGCAACAATAATGCTACCGCCACCGCCACCTTTAACGGCTGGGCAACGAGTGCTGGCGGCTCGAAGGTTTATAATAACCAGCAGAGCGTCAGCAACCTCACCGCCACCAATAACGGCATCGTGGACCTCTACGCCAACTGGACTGACAACAGCGTCACCCTGCCCACACCTACCAAGACAGGCTACACTTTCGCAGGCTGGTATAGCGATGAAGGACTGACGGTCAAGGTCGGCGATGCTGGCAAAGGTTATACGCCCAATGCTAATATCAGCCTCTATGCCAAGTGGACTCTCGTCACCTATACCATCACCTACAACCTCAATGGCGGTAGCGTGGCCACAGCCAATCCCACCACCTACGATGTTGAGACCGCAACCATCACGCTGAACAATCCCACGAAGACAGGCTACACCTTCCTCGGATGGTACACGAACAGCAACTTCACAGGCACCGCCGTGACCACCATCGCCCACGGTTCGACAGGCGACGTGGAGCTATGGGCCAAGTGGGGCATCCCCTATATCGATGCCGACGGCAACACGCAATACTGTCTCAATGCCACCGTGCTGACCAGCGAGACCGACGTCAGCAACCTCAGCGCCGGCTGGTACGTGGTGTATGGCAACGTCAGCTACAACCGCCAGTTCTATAGCCAGTCGGCGGAGGACATTCACCTCATCCTCGGCGACGGTGCCAAGATGACGGTCGAGTGCGGCGAGGCTGCTATATTTATGAACAATTGTGATCTGACCATCTACGCCCAGAGCACGGGTAGCAACATGGGCCAGCTTGTAGCCACATCCGACTATGACGATGGCATCTACGTCAATTTCGACGATCTCATCATCTGTGGTGGTAACATCACTGCCACGACCAAAAGCAATAATAACGCTGGCATAAACGCCGGCATAAGCGTCACCATCCATGGCGGGCAGGTCAGCGCTACGGGCAACCCTGGTATCCTTACCTATAGTTATAGCGGAGATCATAACATCACTCTCGGTCTGCGCAATGCCACCGACTACATCTATGCCAGCAGCTACGGCATCAACAATTCTAATAGTTCATTCAAGTATTCAGTCAAGGACGGCCAGGTGCTAACCGACGAAGACGGCAATACCTACAGCGGCACGCTGACTGACGAACAGAGGCTCGCCATTGGTGGCAAGACGCTCTATCGCTATATCGAGAACCTCGACCTCGCGGCCAACCAGGCCCCCGACCAGAACTACTGGACCACCTTCTACTGCGGCCACACCGACTACCAGATTGACGACACGGAGAACGCCTGCGCCTACACCGCTACATACGACGCTGTGAACTCACAGCTGATGCTGCACAACCTGGGCAAGCAGATTCCCAAGAACACAGCCGTCATCATCGTGGCCGACAACGACGTGGTGAGCATGACCGCCACCACCGTCCTCCCGGCCTTCAGCGGCACTAACGACCTGCGCGGCGTGGATGTCGATACCCAGACCTCGGCCCTCGGCACCGGCACCTTCTACGTCCTCGGCATGACCACCGTCGGCGACGAGCAGCACTTCGGCTTCCACCGCTACACCGCCACCGAGATGCCCGCCCGCAAGGCCTTCGTCCACGTCGCCGCCGCCCCCGGCAGTAACGCCAACGCCCGCGCCCTCACCATGGTCTTCGACGACGCAACGGCCATCCAGGGCCTCACCCCCGCCGCCGCTCCCCAGTCCCAGGCCGCTGACCACTGGTTCACCCTCGACGGTCGCCGCCTGCAGGCCAAGCCCACCGCCCCCGGCATCTACGTGAACAACGGCAAAAAGGTCGTGATTAAGTGAGAATATATGTTAAACAACAAAAGGGAAATACGATTATGAAGAAAACATATATGAAGCCCACGACGAAGGTCGTCTACATTCAGCACACGCAGCTGCTCTGCGGCAGTCCCTACAACGACCAGAATGGCCCGCTCGAGACCTACGACGACGACAACGACGTCATCAACGATAAGAACCGCATCTGGTAAGCCCATCGGTGAAAATCAGTGGACGGCTCTCTGATCTGTCAGGTAATCGACAATTGGGAGGGCTGAAGCGAAGAGTCCCCTGGTCACCCTGAAAATAATCCTTACATACGCGCTTTTTGTTTCTCGCCGGCACCACTACCACGATACTTCGAGCGGGCTTCGTTGAACTTCCACGTCAGGTTGAGAATGAAGGTGCGACGCATGCCACAGGGACATGCCACAGGGACAGGTGACTGACATGTTGATGCTGATGGTAGGGCACAAAGGGGTCTGACCCTATTGTACCTTTCTGGTTGGCAGTGGGGCGATTTTCTTAGACATCTAAAATTATATGAATTATTTGTTGGTTTCAATTTTAATTATTATTTTTGCCTCCAGAAAATACAAAACAATCTAACTTAGTAACAGAATTTAAATATGACACATAGAGTATATTCTTACATTATTGCACTAATCGGTGTAATGTTTTTTATTTCGTGTAGCAACGTCGATAATCCTGCCGCTAATGATGATGGTCAGGCCCAAAAGGCACTCCTGGTCATTCTCGACGGATGGGGCATCGGCGATAAGAGCAAGGCTGACGCGATAGCACAGACAGCCACGCCCTACATGGACTACCTGAAGGCGAACTATCCCAACACCGAGCTGCAGGCCTCGGGCGGCTACGTGGGTTTGCCCGACGGACAGATGGGCAACTCGGAAGCGGGCCACCTGAACATCGGTGCCGGGCGCATCGTCTATCAGGACCTGGTGAGGATCAACCGCGCCTGTGCCGACAACAGCATCTTAGAGAACCCGGAGATCAAGGCGGCCTACAGCTATGCCAAGGCCAGCGGCAAGAACCTGCACCTGATGGGTCTGACTTCTACCGGCGGCATCCACTCGTCGCTGGACCACCTGCTGAAGCTCATCGACATCGCGCAAATGTATGACATCCCGAACTGCTACGTACACTGCTTTATGGACGGTCTGGACACGGACGCCCATGCTGGTAAGGGCTTTATTGCCGACGTGCAGCGACACATGGACGAGTTGGGCACAGGTGCCATCGCAACTGCCATCGGCCGCTACTACGCCATGGACCGCGACCAGCACTGGGACCGCATCAAGCTGGCCTACGACCTCATCGTCAACGGCCAGGGCCGCGAGGTGGACGACATGGTGGCGGGCGTACAGTCGTGCTACGACAGCCATACCGAGGAGCACAAGAACACCGACCAGTTCTTGGAGCCGCTGGTCAACGGCAACATTGACGGGCGTATCAAGGAGGGCGACGTGGTCATCTTCTTCAACTATCGCAGCGACCGCGCCAGGCAGCTGACCACCGTGCTCACGCAGCAGGACATGCCGGAGCTGGGCATGACGACCATTCCCAATCTGCAGTACTACTGCATGACGCCCTACGCCGACTACTTTACGGGCGTACACGTCATCTTCCCAAAGGACAACCTGGTGAATACCCTCGGCGAATACATCGCCAGCATGGGTCTGAAGCAGTTGCACGTCGCCGAGACGGATAAATATGCCCATGTCACCTTCTTCATCAACGGCGGACGCGAAGAGCCATTCCCGGGCGAAGACCGCATCCTGGTCGCCTCGCCCCAGGTGGCTACCTATGACCTGAAGCCCGAGATGTCGGCCTTCGAGGTGAAGGACAAGCTGGTCGAGGCCCTCAAGACCGACCGCTACGACTGGATAGTGGTGAACTTCGCCAACGCCGACATGGTGGGGCACACGGGTGTCTATACCGCCATCCAGACCGCCGTGAAGACCCTCGACCAGTGCCTGAACGAGGTGGTGGAGACGGCCAAGGCGATGGGCTACGACGTCATCATCACCGCCGACCACGGCAATGCCGACCATGCCATCAATGCCGACGGCACGCCCAACACTACACACTCCGTCAATCCAGTTCCTTTCATCTATGTGACATCTAACAAGAACGCGAAGGTGCAAAACGGCGTCTTAGCCGACGTGGCTCCTTCCATTCTCCACATCATGGGACTGCAACAACCCGAGGAAATGACAGGCAAATGCCTTATCGACGACTAAATTCTGTTACAACGCTATGACTTTGCGGCCATTGTTGATGACGAGGCCTCGGGGGGTGGAGAGGCGGCGACCGGAAAGGTCGTAGATAACGGCATTGTCGGGCTGAGGCATGCTGATAGGACGGATGGCTGAGGAACCGGTGGGCGCCAGTTCGATGTAATCGATATCAGGCATCCAGTCCTTGGCATTCGACAGACGAATAACGTTGACCCCAGGCTGCAAAGAGATGTTGAGAGTCTTCTTACCTACCGTCTGCCAATTGCCACTATTGGCAACAACAGTCTTGACCAACTCGCCGTTGACACTCACGGAAATGTTACGGTTCTCACCAGAGATAAAGGCTATCGTGAGCTGATAGTCTCCCCCGTTCTGACTATAGACATTGCGCCACTGCAGGTCGTTCTCCTCACTCTGTCCCAGCCAGCCTGCCTTGTAACCTGAAGAGCAGAGAGTGGAAGCCTCGTAAATGCCCGTCTTTTCAGACTGGTTGTTCTTCAGTTCCTGATAGGTACGGATGTAACCCGTCTCAGCTTCATAGCGTGTGCGCTCCAATCGGGTCTCAGCCTCAGCGACATAAATACGGGTGGCATGAGCCGGGATTGTCACTTTAAATGTTTCCGTCGTCTCGTCCAGATCTTTTTTCTGGAACACATCACGCAGCTTCACACTACCCGCCAAGTCGATGTCCTTCAGTTTGACGGTGACTGTCTTCGACTCGTCATTGGGATTATAGACAGCGAAGGCGCGCCTGTTGCCATTCAGCTGTTCGAGGTCTTTCACCAGCAGATAACATCCATTGATGAGTCCAGCCAAATAGGCCTGCTGGTAAACGGTATCCTGATTCAGGGCAATGAGTTCCTTGTTTTTCAGAAGGTTGAGCGCTGTGGTCTTGATGTTGCGCAGATCACAGCCGATTAGCAAGGGCGAATTCATGATGCACCACATACCGAAGTGAGTCTTGTCTTCCTCCAGCGACAGCGTGCGTCCTACTTCAAGCATATCCATATCGTTGTAGTGCCCCTTGCTGCTATAGGCCGACAGATAAAGATTCTCTGCCAGGATGTCCTTCACCGAGCCCCAGCTGGCATTGATATCGCCCGTGGTGCGCCATGAGAAGGCAGCCTGATCAATCCAGGTACCAGGATAAGCCCAACGGCAGGCATTCATCCGCACGTCAGTACGTCCCGTATTCCTGATGGCCTGGGCAATTGACATGTAACGCTGCTGTTCATCGAGCACGAGATGATCTTCGTTATGATAATAGGACCCGCCACAGAAATCAACCTTGATAAAATCGAAGCCACACGTCTTAAAGAAGAAGTCTGCATCTTGCTGGTCGTGCTCATAGAGTCCCACACCCTTTCCTGTGACATCACCGTTAAACATGCTTCCACAGGTGTTGCGCCCTGCATCGCTGTAAATACCCGCCTTCAGTCCTTTGCTGTGGATATAGTCGACCACAACTTTCAGACCATTCGGGAAACGTTTGGTATGAGCATACAACCGACCATCATCCTTACGACGTCCACCAAAGTAGCCATCATCGATATTGATATGATTGAAACCCACGGCACTCAGGCCCTTTGACACCATCGCATCGGCCTGACTCCTGATCAGCCCATCGCTGATATCCACACCAAAGGTATTCCAGGAACTCCATCCCATGGTGGGACCTTCCTGCGCTGCTGCAGAGGCAGCTGTCATCAAAGCAATAACAAAGAACAGTTTTCTCATGTCTGGAAAAAAAGAGCGAAACCCAGCTCAGGTCTCGCTCTTTGGAAATATCATCTGATAATTATTGATTCATATAGCCTTCGAAGGGGAATCTGATACGCTCCTTATACCAATTGATATTGACATCGGTAGCAATCATCATGGGAATTTCACCATCCTGCGGGAAGTTCACCTGAGTGGCCTCCGTAATGCCATCCTTCTTATAGACAACCACAGAGATGTCGTTTGCATCAGGATTCCAAGTGTTGGGCAGCTCAATCGTATCGTAAACCTTCTTATAATCAGGATTCTGAGTGTTAATCATCTCTGCAGGATTGAACTTGCTGCTCTTTTTCCACTCTTTGCCACCAACCTTCAACAAGAAGTCGAGGGTACCACCCATGGCCTTGATCTGGGCATAGGTCTTAGAAACGGTGTACTGGGGGTTCTCATAGCCGGGAAGGGGATTACCGTTCTGGTCAACCTTGATATGGGCTGTGAGTTCCTGGGTAACATCGACCACGATGTCGTTGAAGTCGAAGTCGTCGGTACCACCGAGGTCCTCGATCATATAACGCTTTGTATTATACTTGACAAGATCCTTCGGGTCGAAAGACTGAGGAACATCAGGCTGACCATAGAGCAGGAACACCAGGTCGTTGAAATCCTTATCGGTACGGCTTGTGGAAGCATCCTCGCAACCAATCATCTTACACTGAACCTGTGTGTCCTTGTCAATACCGGGAAGCAGGGAAAGATCCACCTCGTTAGCACTACACAAATACTCTCTGAGGAAACCGTCAACAGAGGTCAGGCATTGGTTATATACATTATAACCATTAGCAGCCTCAGTAATCTTCAGATAAAAATGCATCTGTGTACCCTCGGGGATACCGCTGATGGTGATGGTCTTCGACTGAATGGCTACAGCATCCAAGAGGTTATTGATACCGTTAGAGGTACGAGTAAGGGTTGTCCACTCTGTGTCGCCCTGTTTCTTATACTGAATGCCATCCCATTTATTCCAGATACAGATGTCCTCCTCAACGCCATCAACATGCAGATAGAGGCTGAAATTACCACCAGACTTACCCATGAAGATGGGCTGGATGGTGAAATCGTTACCAGGAGCCTTCATGGCGAAGTAGGTACCTTCACTCTCATGGTTTGTGCTTTCGGTAAACACTCTCTTCAGCGTCTGGAAAGTCTTATTCTGGAGCTCGTAATAACCTTCACTCTGGTTCTTGGTATAAACAATCGGAGTAGCAGGTGTGGATTCATCTGCACGGGTACGAACGTTAGAAGATTCACCGTAACTGAATGTAGCATAAGCGGAACGGAAGTCCCAAGACTGAGTGGGGCTGACCTCACCAAACGCCTTAACGAAATTAGCTTTGTACTCAGCGATGATCTTCTCCTGTGCAGCAGCAGCCTCAGCGGCCTCGCGCTCAGCAATAGCGTTCTCATCATACAAATCGGTCTTTGAGCATGAAGATATGCCCAACATTGCCATCATCATGGCAAAAGTCATAAACTTTGTCTTCATTTTTTGAAAAGATATTTAAATGGTTGATATGGTCGACATAAATCGGAGTGCAAAAATAGCAAAACACAACGACAAACCGGCCATTTTAATACACTTAATGACCGGTTTGAAAAAATTATTGATTTAAATCAAGACTTGCTTATTTGGCTATCAGCGAGATAGCGAAGCCACCACCAGGCGCCTCTTGGAGTTTGAGCGTCTGTCCTGCCTTCACCACCTTCTTGGTGATGGTGTAAGCCTGGGGATTGGTCTCGTAGTGAGCATCCTTGGCATCGGCGTAAATGGTACAGTCGTACTTGCGGCCCTTGTCGAGGAAGTCGAGCTTGATGACAGCGGTATGGCCGTTTTCATCGCACTTGCCACCCACAAACCAGTTGTCGGTGCCCTTGGCCTTGCGGGCCACGGTGATATAGTCGGCAGGCTCAGCTTCAAGGTAACGGCTGTCGTCCCAATCGCAGGCTACATCGCGGATGAACTGGAAGGCATCGTCGAACTTCTCGTAATGCTCAGGCAGGTCAGCAGCCATCTGGAGGGGCGAGTACATCGTGAGATAGAGGGCCAGGGAACCCGCAATCGTGATTCGAGCCCACGACGTGTTGTCGCTCCACTCTGAGAGTTTGGTGACGAAGATGCCTGGGGTATAATCCATCGGACCTCCCTGCAGACGCGTGAACGGCAAGATGCAGGTATGATCGGGACGCGAACCACCAAAGGCTTCATACTCCGTGCCACGGGCACTCTCATTACCCACAAGATTAGGATAAGTACGACAGAGACCTGTAGGACGCGTGGCCTCATGGGCATTCACCATGATATGGTGTTTGGCAGCCTCCTTCACGACATAGAGATAGTGGTTGTTCATCGACTGCGAGTAGTGATGGTCGCCACGGGGGATGATGTCGCCCACATAACCCGTCTTCACAGCATCGTAGCCATATTTGTTCATCAGCTCATAAGCCTCCTTGATATGACGCTCATAGTTCTGGGTAGAGCTAGAGGTCTCGTGATGCATCAGCAGTTTCACACCCTTGGAATGGGCATAGTCGTTGAGCATCTTGATGTCGAAATCGGGATAAGGCGTCACGAAATCGAAGACATCGCGCTTCCACATGTTCGCCCAGTCTTCCCAACCAACGTTCCAGCCCTCAACCAATACTTCGTCGAGACCGTTCTTGGCAGCGAAGTCGATGTAGCGCTTCACCTTCTCATTGTTCGCAGCATGACGGCCATGAGGTTTTACCTTCGTCCAGTCAATCTGGTCGAGCTTGATGCTGGGGAAATCGTCGGTATAATGCCAGTTGCTCTTGCCAACGATCATCTCCCACCACACACCGCAGTATTTCGTAGGATGAATCCAGCTCACGTCATCAAGGGCGCAGGGCTCATTAAGATTGAGAATGAGGTTCGACGAAAGCATGTCGCGTGCATCGTCGCTGACCATCACCGTGCGCCAAGGTGTCTCGCAAGGCGTCTGCATGGCACCCTTCAGACCTGTGGCATCAGGGGTGAGGTGGCTCACGAAGGTAAAGGGTTTCGGGATGGGCCAAGCCGATGGTGTGGGATTGGGCGTATAGGCATTGCTACCACCTCCGAGTTTCGTGGTAAGGGCCTTGGTCTGCGCATCAACGAGCTCGAGGTGCATGGTGGCATAATCAGCACAAGCAGCCTCGTGGATGTTGATATAAAGCCCGTCATCGCTCTTCATCTGAAGCGAAGTCTGCACACCTGTCTCAGAGAAGACAGCCACAGAAGAGTTTTCCCAATTGACGGCCTCCTTCATACGCGAGCGAATCTCAGATAATTTGCATTCCTGAGTCTCCTGTTCCTGAGTGTCGTAGTCGCCAGGAAGCCACCAGGCGGTATGGTCGCCCGCCATCGCAAACTCGCTACGTTCCTCCTTAATAAGGAAGTAGTTGAGTTCTTTCTGCTGAGGGAACTCATAGCGGAAGCCGATACCGTCGTCGTAGACGCGGAAGCGGATAAGGATCTGACGGTTGGTGGGTTGTTGTTGTAACACAGCTACGTATTCGACGTAGTGATTGCGGATGGTAGCGGTTTCGCCCCAGACGGGTTTCCAGGTTTCATCGAAGGTCGAGGTCTCTTCCTTGGTAATCTTGAAACCGTCCATCAAGTCGGTCTCCTTCAGGCCTTTCGAGGCGTGCTTGTCCTTGGCCAGTTCCAAACCGAGGAAGGAGGGCTTAATCACCTCCTTACCCTTATAGGTCATCTCATAGACAGGCCGTCCTGCCTGATTGACAGAGAAATTCAGTTCAATATTGCCATTCGGCGACTTCACGCTGCCCGCAATAGCCAATAGCGATACGAACAACAGATTCAAAACACAAAAAATCTTTTTCATATTGCAATCTTAATTCTTGAAACAAATTCCCATAATAACTCATAATTTCCGTAATACTATTATGGCATATTATGGTTCATTATGGGAATTCGTTTCTAATATTTCACATTCCATTATTTTCGCCCGCTCTGGACGATGAGGGTGCTGATCTCGTTGTTTAGTTCATCAGCCCCCAAAAGCTGCTCGATGGTGAGATGCATGCGATAACGCCAGTAATGACGAGGATTAGCGGGGATGTTGATGCGCTCGGCATTTTCATCAGGCAGACGCAGTTTCTCGTCGATACTCATCCAGTCCTGGAAAGAGATAAGACAGAGCATCGAAGGCGAGGTAAGGTGACGACTCACGATATCCTTTGCCAGCCAGCCAGGCAGCGGACGGGGTGCAGCACCACCACGACGCAACGTTGTGTTGTAGTAAGTCTGAGAGCGTTCCTCATCCTCATCCCACCATTGACGCAAGGTGGCCATATCATGGGTAGAGATGGTGTCGACAGAACGATAGGGATTATGCGACAACTTGCCGAAGCGCGTGGTCGGATCCTTCGGCATCGACTGGATCTCGAGCGAGAGGATACGCAGTTCGTTCATCACCCAGGGCACACAGTCAGGCACCATACCCAGGTCCTCAGCACATACCAACATACGGGTGGCCTGTACCAACTTAGGCAGTTTCTTCATCGCCTCAGTATACCAGAACTGATTGTTGCGACGGTAGAAATAATCATTGTAGAGTTGATTGAAACAATACTTCTGATCTTCGCTAAGCTGTTCGTAAGCCTCCTGATACTGCACAGCGATACGTGGATGCCAGCGATCGTTGCGCTTGTGGTCAACCAAGAACAGACCCTCGTTGAACGCCACGCCATAGGCCTCGATCTCCTCACGACTCAGTCCGAGAGCCGGAGAGAACTGTCCCATCAAGCCTGACTTATAGGGTACGGGAATCTCCCAGATACGGAAGAAGCCAAGCACGTGGTCGATACGGTAGGCATCGAAGTATTCTGCCATCTTGCGGAAGCGACGCACCCACCAAGAGCAACCGTCTTTAAGCATCTCATCCCAGTTGTAGGTGGGGAATCCCCAGTTCTGCCCGTCAGCAGAAAACGCATCGGGTGGTGCACCTGCCTGACCGTTGAGGTTAAAGTATTTCGGTTCTACCCAAGCCTCAACACCATCGCGGGAGATACCGATGGGGATATCACCTTTTAATATCACACGATGTGCACGGGCATAGGCATGCGCCTCATGCATCTGTGCATCGAGATTGTACTGCACAAAATACCAGAACTGCAGTTCCTTCTTGCCCTTGAACGTAGACTTCTGGGTACTCTGCAACGTGGCATCCTTAGACCACTCCGAGAAAGTGGCTGTACCATAGAGGTCGCGGAAATAGCAGAAGGCGGCATAGGGCACCAGCCAATCTTTGTTCTGTTCAAAGAACTTCTTAAAGCTCTCACGACGTTGCACAGCAGCCCACTCCTGTGCAAAAATCTCACGCAGATAGTCAAGTTTGGCAGTAAACATCCGCTCGTAGTCTATCTGAGGCAAGGCATTCAGTTCCTGACGCAGGGTCTCAAAAGCCTTACGTTTGGCCTCATCCTTGAGGACAGGCAACTGACGGAAGTCGGTGTACTGCGGATGGAGAGCATAGATACTGATGCTGTTATAAGGATAACTATCCTGCCAGGTATGCGTCATATTGGTATCGGTGATGGGCAACACCTGAAGGATGCGCTGCTTGGTCTTGGCACACCAGTCGATCATCAGCTTCAGATCGCCAAAGTCACCCACACCGAAACTGCCTTCGCTGCGAAGTGAGAAGATAGGAATCACCGTACCAGCAGCCTTCCAAGGGTAGACGGGGAAATAAGCCTGTGTCAATTCATATACAACTACCTCGCCCAGTTCAATCTCGGGCAAAGCGATGGTGCGGTTCATACCGTTTTCCCAAAGAGGTGTCACATCCACCTCTTCATCGAGAGCCACAAACTTAAATTCAAAGGTTTGTGGCAGTTTGTCAGCATTGAGGCTGATGACCCACTCATTACTCTCGTGCTCAGTCATGCTCAGGGCACGCTTGGCTTCCCAATTGCCCAAAGCCTCACCACCACCAATGAGAGCCAGACGCTCGTTACCACGCAGTTGCGGCGCACGAACCTTCAGACGGACGGTCTTGCCAAACTCCTCCAACTCACTCAAATTACGCTTTCGGGCAGCTACACATTCCGTAATAGCCGACGAATACATATAACTATCCTCGGGAATATCAATCCAATGGTCGTAAATGGTATAGCGGATACCGCGGATGGCAGCAAACTCCAGACGATGGGGCTCTGTCAGCCACTCATGGCGCGTCTCCTGATCACCACGATATACACTATAGTAGTAATCGATACAGACACTCGACTTCATTGTTTTGCTCAACTCACAGTTCCAGTGGAGACCGTCAAGTGTAGACATCTTGTGCTGCTCTGACTTCTTCTCCGAAAGAATGTTCAGTACCAGCTCTTCTCCGAACGTGGTCTGATACTCAAGGTTAAATTGTAACTTCATAGATATATCGTTTTAATTCATAATTCATAATAAATGCAAACGGTTGCACACTTTATTTCTTCTTAATATAATCATTGTAGACTTTAATGCCGAAAACGATAGCGCTGCATGCGGTGGTGATGAAATTGGTGATGAAAAGCGCCCATAGGGGACTCGGCTCATGTAGTATTCCCTGGAGCATGAAGCAGGCACTACCAATACCCATCATCAGGAAAGTAGGCAGAGCAATGCCGTCAGTATCACGGGTGCGGATGGTATAAATGGCCTGGGGCAGATAACCCAGAATCATCGTGATGCTGGCCACCCAACCACAAATCGTAAAAAACAAGCTTTGTTCCATAACTAATCACTTTTTACTTTTTCACCTTAATCACAAATACGCAGACCGAAGCAATGAGGAAGCTGACGCCTGCTACCAGCATCATCGACGACTGGTGATGGCCGATGAGCGAGAGGATGGCACCACCACAGATGGCAGCTACAATCTGCGGGATGCAGATCGTACCGTTGAACAATCCCAGATAGGCTCCCATGTGACCATAACCCTGAAGAGCGTTCGTCACAAAAGTGAACGGCATCGCCAGCATCGCAGCCCAAGCACAACCAATCATCAGGAAAGGTACGAACTGCAGGTATTGATCATGAATATAAGGTACCATCATAAAGCCAATAGCACCAATCACCAGACTCAGCGAATAAGCCAGTTTCGTATTCTTGAACTGTGGGAGCAATGCAGCCCAGATAACAGAGCCTACGGCCTGCACAGCGAAGAGGATACCTACCCAGTTACCAGCCTCCTGGAAGGCCTCACTGGCGGGATCGGTAGTATTCCATACCACCTCAGCAATGGCACCTGTAGTATAGTTCCACATATAGAGCATCGCAGCCCAGCTGAAGAACTGCACCAAACCAACTTTCCAGAAGGTAGAGGGGGCTTTTTTGAGCAGAGTGATCCAGTTTCCTGAGTCTTCAGAGTTTTCGGAATACTCAGAGTTCTCGGAGTTTTCTGATCTTCCATTATACTCTGCATACTCCTGCGGATTCCACTCCTTTACCTTTGATGTGGTATAGATGACACACAGAATCAGGATTGCCGCACCAATATAGAACGACCAGATGACCGAATCGGGCACTACACCTTTCTCAGCCACATTACTGATGCCGATAAACGTAAACACAAACGGGAACACATAACCCATCACGCTTCCTGCATTGCAAAGAAACGACTGGATACTGTATGCCTTGGCCTTCTGCTTCTCGTTGACCATATCACCCACCAGCATCTTGAATGGCTGCATGGCCATGTTGATGCTCGTATCAAGGAACATCAGCGCAATGAGTCCGAACATCATAGCCGCTCCGACAGTGAGTCCTAAGGAGCCGGAATTCGGCAGCAGACACATCACCAATACGGCTACAGCCGCTCCCACAAACAGATAAGGGATACGACGACCGAAGCGTGTCCAGGTCTTATCGCTCAGCGTTCCGACAATCGGTTGCACAAGAATGCCCATCAACGGGGGCAGGATCCAGAAATAACTGAGATTATGCGGGTCTGCACCCAGCGTGGCAAAGATACGCGAGATATTCGCACTCTGCAGGGCATACGCTATCTGCACGCCAAAAAATCCGAAACTCAGATTCCACAAATTCCAAAAACTTAAATCAGGCTTTTGCTTCATATCTTTACTTTTTTACCTTTTTACCCTTTTACTTTTTACCTTTACCTTGTTGTTCCCCTGATAATCAGGCGGGTACGGACGACACGCTTCTCAACCTTTTCGATTGGAGAGTGGCCCTCCACCTTGTCAATCAGGATCTCAGCAGACTCTTCACCCACTAGAAGGCCACGCTGTTCTACCGTTGTCAGCATGGGATCACAGGCGATGGCCCGCTGACCGTTGGTAAAACCACAGATGCTGATGTCTTCTGGCACCTTCAGTCCCGCCCGTTTAACTGTATACAAGATACCGATGGCCGTATCATCATTAACGGCAAAGAAACCGTCAGGCCGATGGTCAAGCGCTAATATCTCCGGCGTTATCGACTCTGCTTCCGTCCGATTATCACAAATGCGAACGATTGATTCATCTACAGCCAACCCATGCTTCAACAGCGCATCTTTATAACCATTATAACGGTTCTTCGAGATCTCCAGCTGCATCGGCCCTCCATAGAACGCAATGCGCTGACAACCCGTCTCTATCAGATGGGTGACGGCATTATAGGCACCCATATAATCGTCGACTACCACACGACTGGCATTCACACCCGTACATATTCTATCATAAAACACCAGCGGGATACCTGCATCTATCAGTTTCTGATAATGATCGTAATTGCGTGTATCCTTAGCCTGAGAAACAATCACGCCGCAAACCTTACTGCGATGGAAATTCTCACAGATACGCACTTCGCGCTCATATTCCTCATTGCTCAGCGCCACCATGATATTATAACCTCGAGCAGAAGCGGCTTCCTCGATACCAGTCAGGATGGATGAGAAATAATAATGTGTCAATTCCGGCACAATCACGCCTATAATACGAAGAGGCATCACCTTACTATGACGCAACGCCTCACCTACTGCATTAGGATAAAAATTATGTTCGCGCGCATATGCTTGTATAGCCTTGCGTCGCTCCTCACTAATGCGGGGCGAATCCTTCAATGCACGCGACACCGTAGCTACGGAAATACCAAACTCCCGAGCGATATCCTTCATTGTCAGTGGGCCATTTTTCTCCATCACGTTTTTAGTTTTCGATGCAAAGATACGACTTTTCACTATTCGCTATTCACTTTTCATGCCCAAAGTTGATATATATCAATGCAAACGTTTGCGCTATTGTAATAACGATTTTAAACAAAAAAAAGTATAACGTGCGTAAAAGATTCCTATCTTTGCACCGTCGAAATACGGCTATCAACAAACGAAACGATTTTAAGTTTAATAATAACTCTAATTAAATGTAATGATGAAGCAGGTAAAATTTCAAATCCCGCTTAGGATGCTCGGCCTTTTGTTAGGTTTGTTCCTATCGGTAGGTGCCTTTGCTCAGATTGAGGTCAAAGGCCATGTGAAAGATGCTACAGGCGAACCCATTATCGGCGCAACGGTACGCGTAGTCGGTACACAGACGGCTACCGTTTCCGACTTCGACGGTAACTTCGCATTGAAAGCCAATCAGGGTGCAGACATCACTATCTCGTATGTCGGTTATCAGACCGCTACGGTGAAAGCTGCACCGAATCTTACTGTAACACTGCAGGATGACGAGACGCTTCTGCAGGATGTTGTAGTTATCGGTTATGGTACTGTAAAGAAGAGCGATGCAACGGGTTCGGTGATGTCGGTAGAAGCCGACCAGCTGAACAAGGGTCTTGCAACCTCTCCCGCCGATCTTCTGCAGGGTAAGACTCCTGGTGTACAGATTACCACCAACAGTGGTGCTCCTGGAGCCGGTTCTAAGATCCGTATCCGTGGTGGTTCTTCACTTTCTGCCTCTAACGACCCTCTGATCGTGATTGACGGTCTGCCCATCAGTTCGACAGACATTTCGGGTGGTGATGTGCTGAACACTATCAACCCCAACGACATTGAGAGCTTCTCAATCCTGAAGGACGCTTCTGCTACCGCTATCTATGGTAGCCGTGCTTCTAACGGTGTGATCCTGATTACCACCAAGAAGGGTAAGGCTGGTGCTAAGCCACGTATCAATGTTGACATGAGCGGTACTTTCAAGACCGTTGCCAAGAAGATAGATGTACTTGGTGCAGATGCCTTCCGCGATTTCTTCATAGCCAACTACGGCGACAATGCAGATGCTGTTGCTGCTTTGGGTAATGCAAGCACTAAATGGCAGGATGAGATCTATAAGGATGCTTTCGCTGAGGAAATCAACGCCAGCATCACTGGTGGTTATGTTTCTAAGGAGAACACTTTCAAGATGCCTTATCGTGTCAGTGCAGGTTTCCTTAACAACGACGGTAACCTGAAGACTTCGGGCATGAATCGTGGAACAGTAGGCTTCAACCTGACTCCTACACTGTTTGACGACCGTCTGACCATTAACCTGAATGGTAAGGGCGTATTTACCCATAACTCCTATGCTGACGAAGGCGCCATTGGTTCTGCCGTTCAGTATAACCCCTTGAAGCCTGTCTATAATGAGGATGGCAGCTACTTCCGTTGGGAGACCAATGGTGCTCCTAACACCATGTCGACGCTGAACCCCGTGGCCCAGCTGAACCAGCAGAACAAGGACTCTTACGTACGCCGTTTCGTAGGTAATGCCCAGTTCGACTATAAATTCAAGTTCCTCGACGGTCTCCGCGCAAACCTGAACCTTGGTCTCGACATCTCGACCACCAGTGGTTGGAATGTTACCGATCAATATAGTGAGACATCTTACCACAATAAGGTTGAAAATGGTACTGGTGCATGGGAGAAGTACACTCAGCTGCGTCGCGACCAGACCTTGGAATTCTATCTTGCATACGCCAAGGAGTTGAAGGAAATCAGCAGCCGCTTTGACGTGATGGCTGGTTACAGCTGGCAGCACTTCTATAACCATACAACTGACAGAAAGATTGCTAACGATGGTAGCGACATGGAATATCCTGTTAAGACTCCACTTCTCAAGACTGAGAGCTATTTGATTTCTTTCTACGGCCGTTTGAACTATTCGCTGTTGGATCGTTACCTCCTCACCTTCACACTGCGTGACGATGGTACCTCGCGTTTCCAGAACAACAAGTGGGGTCTCTTCCCATCAGCAGCTCTGGCTTGGCGTATCAGCGAGGAGTCGTTCCTGAAGGATACAGACTGGCTGTCGAACCTGAAGCTCCGTCTGGGCTGGGGTGTCACAGGTCAGCAGAACATTAATAGTGGTGACTATCCCTCTATAGCAACCTATCACACAAACCAGAATGGTTCTCTCTATATGCTTGGTAACGGTATCGTTACTCCAATTACTCCGAGGGGCTACGATCCTGATATCAAGTGGGAGGAGACAACGACCTATAACATCGGTTTGGATTTCGGCTTTGCCCGCAACCGCATCAACGGTAGCATCGATCTCTATATGCGCAAGACCAACGACTTGTTGAACAAGGTTCCCGTGGGTTCTGGTACCAACCTGACCAACTATCTGCTGATGAACGTCGGCGATATGGAGAACAAGGGTATCGAAGCTGCCTTGAACGTAGTACCCATCGAGCAGAAGGATCTGCGCTGGGAAATTGGCTTTAACATTGCCTACAACAAGAATAAGATTACCAAGCTGACAGCCAGCGACGATCCCACCTATCTGGGTGTGGAGACCGGTGGCATCTCTGGTGGTGTAGGTAACAACATTCAGATCCAGCAGGTAGGCAACCCCATCAACTCATTCTTCGTATTCCAACAGGTTTATGGTGAGGATGGCAAACCACTGGAGGGAGTCTATGTAGACCGCAACCACGACGGACAGATCACTGACGACGACCGCTACGTTTATTACAAGCCCGATGCTGACGTGAACATAGGTTTCAACACAGAGTTGAGCTACAAGAAGTGGACGCTCTCCGCATCACTCCGTTCAAGCCTGGGTAACTATGTATACAATAATGTGGCTTCGAACACTGAGATGAAGGCTGATATGTGGACCAACAGCTTTATCTGCAACCGTGTGTCTACTGCTCCTTACAGTAACTTCCAGCAGGCTCAGTACAAGAGCGACTACTATGTACAGAACGCTTCGTTCCTGAAACTCGACAAGGTGACACTGGCTTATAACATTGCACCTTGGGTACGTGTGAACTTTACCGCTCAGAATGTCTTCACCATCACCAAGTATGACGGTGTAGATCCTGAAGTTGGCAATGGTATCGACAATAACATGTATCCCCGCTCTCGCAACTTCATCTTGGGTGCAAGCTTTAACTTTTAATTAATAGGAGGACAAAAATATGAAATTCAATATAAAGAAAAACGGATTTTACTGCTTTGCCTTTGCTACCGCCGTGTCGCTGACAGCATGCGTGGGTGATTTGGACGTGACGCCCATCGACCCCAACCTCGACACGCCGGAGAATGTGCTGACCAGCACTGAGGCATACAACCAAATATTGGCAAAGTGCTACTCGGGTCTTTCCGTAAGTTCACCCGACGGTGATAGCGGAGATCCTGATATCGAGGGTATCGATGGCGGCTTCGGTCAGTATCTGCGTGCTCTGTTTAACTTGGAGGAGCTGCCTACCGATGAGGCAGTGATTGGCTGGAACGACCAGACTTTGAAAGACCTTCACGGACTACAGTGGACATCGAGCGACGTATTCGTCAGCGCTTGCTATAGCCGCGTATTCTATCAGATCTCTATCTGTAACGAGGTAATCCGCAGGATTGATGCCTCCGGTAGCAACGATGCCGTGATGCAGCAGTATCGCGCTGAGGCTCGCGCCGTACGCGGTCTGAGCTATCTGCACGCCATCGACCTGTTTGGCAACGTACCTTTCTTCGATGAGAATACAGTAGTAGGTGGTGGTAACCCCCAGCAGATCAGCCGTACCGACCTCTTCAACTGGTTGGTAAAAGATATGGAGGAGGCTGCTGAGATTCTGCCTGCTAATCCTGAGAAATATCGCGCTGGTAAGGGTATGGCCTACATGATACTGGCCAAGCTCTATCTGAATGCAGCTGTTTACACAGGAACAGCCAACTATCAGAAGTGTGCAGAGTATTGCCAGAAGGTTATCGATCTGGGGTACAAACTTGAATCTGCCAACGACTACTGGAAACTGTTCTGTGCTGATAATGACAAGATGCTGGGCGTTGGTCACGAGATCATCTTCAGTGTCTATCAGGATCACATCAACACTCAGGCATACGGTGGAACCACCTATATCATCAATGCACAGGTGGGTGGTAAGATGTCTTATGCTGACTACGGCTTAGGCGGCAATGGCTGGGGTGGTCTTCGCGTAACACCACAGTTCGTCGATAAATTCGAGAGTGGTGACCAGCGTGCTACATTCTTCACTACGGGTCAGTCTAAAGAAATTAAGGATATCAGTGACTTTGCAAGCGGCTATGCTTTCACCAAGTTTACCAACCTGAAGGCCGACGGCAGTATTCTGTCTGATGCAAACTCATTCCCCGATACCGACTTCCCTGTATTCCGTCTTGGCGATGTCTATCTGATGATGGCTGAGTGTCAGGTCGTTGGTGGTGTAAATTGCGATGGTATTGAAAAGTTCAATGCTATTCGTGAGCGTGCAGGTATTGATCCTATCGCAAATCCCACAAGGGCAAACATCCTTGACGAGCGTGCTCGTGAACTGGCTTGGGAGTGTCATCGTCGTTCAGACCTCGTTCGCTTTGGTCTCCTGACTTCTGGCGATTACCTCTGGTCTCACAAGGGTATGAACAGCAACGTGGGTACACCCCATGGTGTGGATTCCAAGTACAACCTATACCCATTGGCTTCAAGCGACGTGATTTCCAACCCGAACCTCGTACAGAATCCTGGCTATTAATAATTGATAATGGATAATTGAAAATTGATAATTATGAAAGCAAAATATATTAAGAGTAGTGTGTTGTTCGCAGCTTTCGCCATGCTATTCACTGCATGTGAGAGCGACCGCGACGACAATCCTACACTCGGTCCGAATCACACTGCCACAGAGTTTGTGGTGAACACATCGGCCGTAGCAGATCAGTATATCCAGCTGACTCCGGATAATACTGTAAACCTGACTTGGACTCAGCCTAACTACGGCGTGAACACTGTGGTTAACTATAAGGTACAGGTTGGTCTGAAAGAAAATGGAGCTGAAAAGTGGGGCGACTATCTGGAGACAGGCTTCACTTCATGCAACGTCAACATCAGCGGCGAAGAGATTGCTAAGGCGATCTGTAAGCTCGATGGATTTAAAACGGAAGATGACTACGTTGATCAGGGCTTCCGCGAGGTGATTATGCGTGTGGCTGCGAACATCAAAACCACAAGTTCACAGCTAATCGAAGGAACAGAGATTACATCAAATACTGTCTCTTTCAACCACATGGCTGCTTACTGCATGGTTCCAACCAAAGGCACGCTCTACGTCATTGGTTCTTGCTGTGGTTGGCCTGAGCCTTCTGGCAGCAACAAACAGACGCTTCTTGACGGTGGCTGGTTCATCGAAGAGACCGAAATCGGCAGCGGCCTTTACAAGGGTGTTATTGAGATGCCGGCAGGCGACCTTACCTTCCGTTTCTACAGCAAACTTACCGGCTGGGGTAGCGATGACGCTCCCGAAGGCTCTATTGGTCAACAGGCAAAGGATGAGGCCAAGGAATACACACTGCCTCACTCAGGTCCTTGTATGCCAGGTAAGGGCTCTTGGTCATTCCCAGGCTTCGCTGGTGGAAAACTTGATATCACTGTCGATTTGAAAAACAACAACGTTAAGTTTGTTCTTCTATAATTTCGTCAGCATTAACAGTTTAATCAAATGAATAAGAAGATGAAAAAATTAGGTTTATATATCATGGCTCTGCTCAGCACCGGACTCATGTCCTGTAATCAGGATTTTGAGACGATTTTCAGCCCGCTGTCCAACGAGCCCGAGAGCCTGCTTCAGGTAAGCGATGTCTCTGTTGCCAGCACGATGCCAGCAGCCATCAACCTTGCAGAATATTTTGACTTAGAAGCTGGCACCACAAAGGCCATTCCCATTGGTACTGTCACTGTGAAGGAAGGCGCTATGCCCGCCAATACCATCCTGAAGGCAGAAGTAGAGTTCTCAAAGGATGCTGACTTCGCCAATTCAATCGCCCTCGATGCCAACAGCCTTGAAGATACGAATGTAATCAGTGTCAATCCAAGTATCTTGCAGGATGCCTATTTCAATGAGATCACACGCAATCCTGCTACTGCTGAGGTCTTTGTTCGCACTGTACTCTATACTGTTACTGGTGGAACAGCTGAAGCTATTGTCGGTAAGCCTGGCGAGAACTTCTTTGCTGAGCGTTCGGTACAGTTCACTCCGCTGAACAAAGTTCAGATTTCACCTGCTTACTATGTCATCGGTGCAGCAGGCGGCTGGAGTGCCGATGGTGCCCGTACGCAGAAGTTCAATCACAGCGATGCTGATGTGTATGTAGATCCTATCTTCACAATTATTGTTGACACTGGTAGTGACGACTGCTGGTTTGCTATTGGCGACGATACTGCTATCGACGCAGTAGCTGCTGGCGACTGGACTCAGCTCTTCGGCACAAAGGGTGCTAGCGAGGATCTCACAGGAACAATGGATCGTCGCTACAACTTGGGTGGCGACCACTCATTCCACATTACTGGTGCCAAGAAACTCCGCATCACGCTTGACATGTTAGAGTATAGCTACACCATTGAGCCAATCAATGTGGCTGATTCATACTATCTGGTCGGTGGTCCTGAGGATTGGGCTGGTTCAGCTGCTTCGAAGAGCCAGAAATTCTCCCACAGTAGTGCAAGTATAGCTGATGATCCTACATTCACTTATTTGCTCAAAGGCTCAGATGGTGATATTTGGTTTGCTATTGGTGACGATGAGGCCTGTGATGCCATTGCTAATAACGGTGACTGGTCTAAGCTCTATGGTACTACCGCAGGTAATGGAAACAGTGGTATGTCCGGTTCACTGGCTCGTCGCAGTTCACTATCCGATGAGGGTTCGTTCAAGATTGATGGTACTGCTGCTGATTTCTTCCGTATTACGATTAATATGGCAGAACTCACCTATGAGATCACTCCCATCAACATTGCTGCTCAGTACTACGTTGTAGGTGGTGTTCAGGGCTGGAGCGACTCGAAGAAGACCTGTTTGTTCACACCTGAAGAGAAAAAGAACGTTCTTTCTTATACAACAAAGTGGACAGGTGCATGGGATCTGAAGATTTGGGATGCTGAACATTTCGGAAACTGGGATGCAGCATGGGGATGCGCTGTTGATGGCGACAATTCTCCGAGCGGTGCCCTCCTCAACAGCGGAGCACAGGCCATCTCGGCTCCATCAGCTGAGTTCTACACCTTTACCATCGATATGAACACTCAGACTTACACTTGGACAAAGCTCGATAATCAAACTCCTACAGAGTATGAGAACATCTCACTCATTGGTGAGTTCAATGGTTGGAGTGGCGACTTTGAACTGGAGCAGGTTACACCTCACAACTGGTATGGTGTGTTCACTCAAGAGTCAGATGGACAGCTGAAATATCGAGCTAACCATGATTGGTCCGTAAACTGGGGCTACGGCAATGATAAAGATTGGAACGTGGCTGATAGCTTCAACAAGATTGGTACAAATGGTGGTGGCAACATTTGGGTACCCGCAGGCACCTATGCTGTATATCTAAACGATATCACCAATTCTATGTTAATTATTGCCCAATAAAGCATGTTATAAACACTTCTTCAGGCGAGCCGCTATCTGCAACGGCTCGCTTGATTTTTCACTAATAATAAGAAACATGAAGAAATTACTATTATCACTCAGTATCTTGGCATTACTGGTTTCATGCAGACCCGCCAAGGAAGCAAAGACGACTGAGGCCTTCGAACTGCCTGCTGTCGACGATATCGCCATGTATCAGGTCAATCCCCGTGTATTTGCACCTGCAAACTCTCTCAACGCTGTAGCCGCCCGCATCGACTCCATCCGCGACTTAGGCGTCAATATCATGTGGGTCATGCCCATCTACCCCATCGGCATCGAGAAGGGCAAGAACTCTCCCTATTGCATCAGCGACTACAAGGCCATCGCACCTGAGTTCGGCACCATCGAGGATTTCAAGAACCTCGCAAAGGTCTGCCACGAGCACGGTATGGGCATCATCCTCGACTGGGTGGCCAACCATACGGCCTGGGATCATCCTTGGGTGAAAGAACATCCTGATTGGTATACGCGAGATGCGGAAACTGACACCATCATCTGTCCGCAACCCTGGAACTGGGAGGATGTGGCCGACCTGAACTATGACAATAAGGACATGCGCGAGGCAATGATTGACGCCATGAAATTCTGGATTGTAGACGTAGGCATCGACGGTTTCCGCTGCGATGTGGCCGACGGTGTGCCTGCTGACTTCTGGAAGGATGCCATCGATCAATTGCGTGCTGCTGCTGGCGATCGTAAGATTGTGATGCTGGCAGAGGGCAAGAACGTGGACAACTTCACCATTGGCGGCTTCGACATGAACTATGGCTGGGACTATAAGGATGAACTCGTGAAAGTATTCAAAGGCGCACCAGCTTCTAACCTCATAAAGGCTGATAAGGCAGAATACGACAGCCTACCCGCAGGCAAAGTCAAGCTGCGTTTCACCACCAATCACGACCACTCTACAGAAGCCACACCTTGCGTGGAGTTCACCAACGACCGAGGGGCTATGGCGGCTTACGTGGCCAGTATCTTCCCTCATGGCGGTGCGCTCATCTACGGCTCGCAGGAAGTAGGCTATCCTGAGCCTATCAACTTCTTCAAGTATGTACCCATCGACTGGACGGCCAAGCCTGAGATCTATAAGGAATATCAGCATCTCATCAGCCTCTACAACGAGCATCCCGCTCTTCGTAAAGGCACAATGACAGCCTGGCCCGATGATGATGTGCTCATGTTCGAGAAGGCCGACGATACTGAACGCTATCTGATTCTCGTCAACGTTCGCAACGAGCAGGAGACCGTCAAGCTACCAGAATCCTGGCAAAAGCTGGGCGAGTCCATCACCCTCGAACCCTTCGAGTATTGCATCGAGAAATTCTGAGGCTGGCATTCATAGTTACTTGCTGCTTCCCACGATTTTCGAGATATCCATCATCATACCACCATTGCCTGCCATAATCTGGGGCATCTTGCCGTCCCACTTCTCAATCATGTCTTCCTGAACGATCATGGGTGAGAGTGAGGCGGCAATGGTTCTGTTGTAGTAAGCCTCAGCATCGGCCTTGATCTTCATGGCCTTCGCATTACCCTCAGCCTTGGCGACAGCAATCTTGGCGTTGGCCTCAGCCTCTTTCACCTCGTTTTCAGCCTTCAAGGCACTCTGGATGGCTGTGTTCTTGGCATCAATCATCGAGAGCAACGACGATGGAGGCGTGATTTTCGAGGTGAACTCCTCTACGAGGAAACCCTCTGCCATCAGCGACTTCTCCAGACGGCTGCGGACATCGCGCTCAAAGTTGGCACGATTCGACATCAGCGAGTCTGAGGTGTATTGGTTGGCGCAGGTGCGATAGGCCTCGTAGATACAAGTACGGATGTAGCCTTCTTCCAGTTCCTTCACGCCCACACGATATTTGGTGAAGATATCACAGGCCTTGTCTGGGTTGATGCGATAGGCGATAGTGGGGTCCATCTCGAAGAGCGACGCATCCTTCGCATTCACAGAGAAGGTCTCGTATTGCTTGCGCTGTGTAAACGTGGGATAGGTGAAGACGTTCGTGGTGATGGGGTTATAGAACACCCAACCCTTGCAGGTGCCTTCCACACCACCGTAGTCCTGCTCGTTGAGCGACCATTTGTGGAAGCGGATGCCCACTTCGCCAGAGTCCACCACTGTGCAGCAAGTAGCGAATAGGATTAGAATCAATACGATGCTACCACCTGCAATTGCAAATAAACGGTAATACTGTTTCATCTTTCTTCATTTTATGGTTGTCGCTTGCAAAGATACAACATTCTCCCCACATCCCATCATCTTCACCCGTTTTTAACCTTTAGAAAGACTTCCCTCGCACAAAAAATGCGCAGTCCTATAAATAATGTGTAGAATCAAAATTGGATATTAATGACATTCGACATATTGCTTTGCCTAACTTATTGTTTATAAATATATTATCCGATAAGAGTTGACGAATATAATGACATGATAATGACATAGAAACGACATATTAATGACATAACATCGACAAACTTTCATGAATAATGAACAATCTCCTCGATATATGCCCATTAAAGACTACAGCGTTAGGTAGCACATTCGAAACTACCTTCTCTCAACTTTTTCTATTAGTTCCTGTTCGGCAATTCTCTAGAGAATTTAATACTTAGCACTAATGTCAACAATTGCTAAGTCCTGTCTTGTGCTCAAATTCTCTAGAGAATTTACCAACAACTCTTAGTCAGAAAACCTGCAAGCCCTAGTTATCACTTTTGCAACCTCCCTTATCAGCAACAAGTCGCCATCAAACCATCCATATAAGCATTAAATGCCATTTTAACCGTGCTTCTATGTCGTTTCTATGTCATTAATATGTCGTTTCTATGTCATTATATAATTTTATAAATATATGATTAGCAATTATATACGATATAATTATGTCATATGTCATTAGGTTTTATAGTTCCACTGTATAATCTATACAGATCATCTATCGTTTTCTTCATCTCCTCCCTTACATAAAGGGGCTCCAATACTTCCAGTTTCTCCCTATGCCAAAGCAACTGCTGATAGAAATTATAACACGGAACTATTCGGTATTCAAAAATACTCCAATCCTTATTTGTCTCGATTTCCTTCTGTGATTCGTGAATAGGGAGATACCTTATATATTCTACCTGAGCACCATACACCTTAATGCGAATCACCTCAGGCTTTTGGTTGTCAGAGTGGTTGACACCATAACTTCCATCAAAATAATCTTCAGCCGTAATAACTAATGAAGGAATCATTTTCTTATCCGTGAGTACTACATCCTCCATACGCTCTAAGGCATATACAGACAATTCTCCTGGATGGGTTTCTGGTTCTGCAACCAAATACCAACGTTGCTCCCATGTACGCATAAAATACGGAATCAGCACATGATGTTTATTTGTTTTTTTGTTGAACGAATAATAATCACATTCTATTCCTCTTTTCTTATCAATGGCTTCCAAGATTATCTGAACACACTCCACTCCTGTAGGCGCATCTGACAATACCATCTTGTCACGATGCTTCAGTGCCAATTCCGTCATACCCTCAATATGATAGGCTGACAGCAGATAGTCATAAAGAGAATCATCCTCACCATAAAGAGCCTGATGATGGTGCAACTCATACTTGCCTGTCCGTTGATTGAACTCAATATAGCATGGAAAGGTCTCGTCAATGTAATCTTTGTACCTGAGAAAAGTACGAGGCTGTATTTCATCACCTTCATAGAGTGATGAATACTGGTAATAATCATTTATTTCCTTCAGAGTCATTGGCCCTTTCCGCTCCATGAGATTTATCAGATACAAGCATTTCTTAAGTTTCGACATACGCATTCATTTTTGTGGCAAAGATAAACATAATATTACAGAAGACCAAATAATATTGATACAAACTGGCATTAATTATTATCTTTAGTTCAGTAAATGGTGCAAAGATATGGTGAGGGTAAGACAAAAAATGTCCGCCTCATAGATTACTTTTGCAGCCATGAAACAAAGAATAAATCAATTATTAGGAGAAATGTCTGCAGGTCTTTATGATAAGGAGACGGAATGTGCATTAGTATTATTGACTGCAATCGCAGGCGAGAGCATATTGTTGCTAGGGCCTCCGGGTATCGGAAAATCATTAATAGCTAGACGAACAAAAGCCATTTTCAAAAATGCCAAGAGTTTCGAATATCTCATGTCCAGATTCTCTACACCTGACGAGATATTTGGCCCTGTGAGTATTCGTAAAATGAAGGAAGAAGATAAATATGAACGCAATATAGATGGTTATATGCCGACTGCAGATGTTGTATTCTTGGATGAAATATGGAAGGCAGGACCTGCGATCCAGAACTCTTTGCTGACAGCAATTAACGAAAAAATATATCATAATGGAGAGAAAGACATCCGTTTGCCTATGAAAGTGCTAATTGGTGCAAGTAACGAGTTGCCGGCATTTGGCGAGGGGTTGGAAGCTCTGTGGGACAGGTTTATCATCAGGATGGTTTGTGGCAGTATTTCCAAGAGAGAGGATTTCGATAAGATGATACTCGATGAGCATACAGATCTGAATCCATCCATTAAGTGTACCATTACAGAAAAAGAGTATCATCACTGGCAATCCGAGATATCTAAGGTCAGTGTGCCAAATGAGATTCTGGATGTCATCCATTCAATACGAGAGGCTATGAAGGCGGTTTCAATACAAAATGAAGAAGAATACGATGATGAAGATAGTGAAGATGAATCCAGATTGGTCTATATCAGTGACCGCCGGTGGAAAAAGATTGTCCGCTTGCTTCGCACATCGGCATTGATGCAAGGACGGGATACTGTCAATCTTTCAGACTTGTTACTTTTAAAATATTGCCTTTGGCAAGAGATGGATGAGATAAAGCCTATCAATAGGATTATCATCAGGTCTGTCTTTTCAGAATGCACTTATGGTATTCTGAATCTGAGAAAAGAAATCAAGAGTTATTTACGGAAGAAGACAGAGCAGCATAACTATTCTAAGATGATATCTTCAAAAACTGATTCTGGCAAAATGGTCTATAACAGTTTCTATTATCACGTTCTGGCCCATGGTATAGGACAAACTTTCATCGCCATCGCCGACTTCATGAATATACCCTATAAAAGCCCAGCAAAACGTAGTTTGGGCGAACACGGCATCATTTATCAGGATAAAGAAGATGGTGAACAGAAGACTATTATCAGGATATATGACCTCAAGAATCGTAAAGGTTCCTTACCAGAAGGTTGGAGAATGACAAACCTTTTGAGAGATAACGATTACATCTATCTCGATGGTGTCAAATATGAGATAGAAAAGATGGAAGACGGCCAAATGCAGAAAACGCAGACTACTCTATCGGCATCACCAGATGATTTCTATAACGACGTAGAATCTATATGTACACATATTAAAGAAATACATAATACATTGACTTCGAATCTGTTTTATAATATAGATGATGAAAGGGACATCTGTGATTTCATAGAAAAAATGAATAAGGAGATTATCGATATAAGGGTTAACATCAGCAAGGCTTTTACATATGGACAATAAGATCACAACTCATCAAATGGCTTTCTATGTTGATTTCGTCAATCAGTTCTTTAAGACTGGTAGAATCCCTCCATTATCAATTGCCATCAACGCAAACAACCCTTTCCGCGATTCAGACGACTCTATTATAGATTATTTACGTGACCATTTTTCAAAGATGGAGTTATTCAAGGAAGCGTTTTCAGATCCATTGCATAAGGCTGCCTACCGCAATGCGATTATCTCTTTCATTTCTGAAATTCTAAAGGAATCAGAGTTCAATGAAGATATTGAGGGAGCAATTCAAGAACAATCGAAAAAGATTGAATATGTTTATAGGAATAGACTTCAAATCGTCAAGAAGGCCATAGATGAAGGTCAAATCAGTTCAAAGGATTTTGACAGATTGATAGATGGTCTTAGCGATGGATTAAACGATAATGGAATAAAGGAGACAATAGATTTATTGAATTCTCGGACAAGGAATCATGCACTGACAGAGATTCTTTCATTGATAGGCAGAAAACCCTCAGATGCAGGAAATAGGATGGCACATCTTTCGTATGGTAATCTATATTTGCCTCATTCTGGAGGGAGTGATATACAGGGCATCACCGTAGGACAGTCTTTCGCTTCCCTGCTTCCCTTTGAAACGGCCTTGTTTTCTGACAATCAGACAGAAGACCTTTTCCTACACAAATACGTTGATCATCAACTACAGTTATTTCATCACAAATCAGAAAACGGGAAACCCTCTCGTGGACTGAATAATGTACGCACAAAAGGCCATGGCCCAATGATTATTTGTATGGACACATCCGGTAGTATGGCAGGTCACCCTTTGGATGTTGCCAGAGTGGTAGTTTCTAACATATTTATGGAGGCCCGACTTCAGAGAAGAGCCTGTCTATTGATATTGTATTCTGAGGATATTGACGTGATTGATCTGACAAAGGCCTGGGAGAATTATAAAATAAGATCAAGGGGAGGTTACAAGGACTTCGTCCTGCAAATGCCGATAGTATATGGCGCAACTGATATCACCGGAATGTTATTGGAAATCTTTGAATTATGGGAAAGCAGTCAAGACTATCAGTTGGCCGATGTGTTGGTTATTAGTGATTTTGAAATACCCAAGCCATCCATCGAACTGCTTTCCAAAATGATGTACTATAGAGAGCAAGGATACCGTTTCTTTGGCTACAAGATCGGATTCACAAATACGGCATTATTGCCCTATTTCAACGAAATCGTACAACATGAAGCCATCTCAGGAGAATTGTTATCCCAATAAATATTTCATATCTTCCTCAGAAAGGATCTTCCCATCCTTTTTGTCAGCTTTGATAATCTCATTGCAAAGGTCCGTCTTGAGTTTCTGCAATTCTAAGATTCTTTCTTCGATAGAGCCTTTGGCAATGATTGAATAACTGAACACTTTCTGTTTCTGTCCGATTCTGTGCAGACGGTCTATGCCTTGTATTTCAGCAGCCTTGTTCCACCAAGGTTCATAGATGAATACGGTGTCAGCGACTGTAAGATTCAGTCCTACGCCACCCGTTTTCAGTGTCATCATCAATACTCTGCACTTCTCATCGGTATTGAACTCCTCAATAATCCGCTTCCTGTTATGAGTCTCTCCGGTGTGCTACGTTTGCATTCACTTCGTCGAAAGTGATATCTAAAATCTCTATTTTATCCAGCATGCCGCCTATTTGGTCAATCTTGTCTAAGTGAATCAGCAGTTTGTTGTCCTCCAGTTCCTCAACAAAGTCCTTGATTGATTCCTTAAACCACATAAGAGCACCTTTGATAATCCACTCGATGCCAAAGCCCGCCTGATAAGACAACGAAATATCATTTCCTGCTACTTGATCAACAGAAATATTGATAGTCGCATCCTTGATCACTACCTTCTTTGTGACACTCATAGTTTTCTCATCGACAACCCCCAGCTTAACCTCCTGGTTGTACTTCTTCATCAAGAATGCCTCCAGTTCCTTGTACGGTATTTGTAACCTCATGCTCATTCCGATTGATTCCTGTTGTTTCATAACCATCATACGTTTATCTATATCCAACTTCTTGTTTTCTGACTTATTCAGCGTCGCCAAATCTTTCACCTTTGAAACGTAGTCGGCTATCATCTGTTTATAATCCGATTCACTCAACGGATGTGTCTCAGTCCATGTCTTACCGCATTTGGGGCATTCGTATTCAACTTGGATATCCTTGTATATCCACTTCTCCAGTTCATCACCCCACTTCTCCATATCAGTTCGCAAGAGGTGCAAGACGATTTCCTTTGAAGCCTTCCATATCAGTTTCCCACCAACAGGAATAAACTCCACAGCAGTCCCAGGTCCACCATGCAAAGCATCTCTGATAAACCCTCGCTTCTCTCTGCCAACTACAAAATTGCCGCAGTTGGTGCATTCTTGGATGTATTTGTTGTTCATACATCTATTGAATTAATCATGCAAATGTCCATGCACTTGCTACATTATAAATTTAAAGATTAACGAAATAATTGAGGTAATCAATGCAACAATTGAAATCACCTTATATATACTCAGCTGTTTCGTTATTTTTACAATAAAGCCATCCGTCTGTTCTTGGATCTCCATGGTTATTTGTTTTGCTTCTTTCTGGAGTTCAGATAAGACCAATGATGTCTGCTCTTTACTCTGTGAAACAAATTCCTCTTGTGACTTTGCTAATGCATCGGATGTTTGTTTTAACTCAGCAACGGAGTCATTTAGATGTCTCTCTAATCTATCGAGTGATTCTTTCTGTCCTTTTTGCATTGAAGACATATCTTCCTCTTGTTGTTTCTTGATCAATTCAAGAGTTTGAGTTGTTTGCTCTTTGCTTTGAGATATAAAATCAATCTGTGATTTAGACAAGGCATCAGATACTTCTTTTATCTCAGTAATTTTCTCATTGACCTGTTTCTCTATTTTATCGAGTAATTCCTCCTGCGCTTTCTGCATTTCAGACAAATCATGCTCTTGCTGTTTTTTTATATCCACTAACGCCTGAGAGTTTTGCTCTTTACAAAGTTCAATAAAATCAGATTGTTCCTTCTTAAAAAATTCTAATTTATTATTATTATCAGAGATTCTTTTATCGTGAGAATCCAAAGTATCTTTTTGCTTATCAAGCCTTCCTCTAAGATCTTCCTGAGCTTTCAGTTGTTTTACAACATTTTCAAGTTCTTGTTTGGCTAATTCGTCAATTTTCTCTTTTGAAGCATTTGCTAACCTCATTTCTAACTCCCGAATTACCATTCTATTAAGTGCGGTATTTGCTAGGCCTAAACCTAATAAGAAAGTGGTAACATCCTTTATCTTCTTTTGATTTATATATGATAGTTTAATTGCTTTTGCTAAAGATTCAAGCGCATCTCCTTGTAATTTACATGCATTTTGCAAAGATTCAATTGCAGTCTTATCACTTTTGTACCAGTGAAGCTCTACATTCTTGGCATTAATTGCTTCATCTAATGCCTCTTTTGCTAATTTCTCTGCCTTCTTCTTCTCTTCCTCAAAATCACTCAATGATCTAGCTTGTTCAGAAATAAAAGAGGGTAAATTATGGATATTGTCCATAATTTTTTGTTTCATTCCTTCAGAAATAAAAGAAGGAAGTTTCTCTATGTCAAAACTATTTGAAACTGGATAACTGTTATTTGTCATTTTCATTAATTTTTTAATATATTATTAATTCTAACTAATAGTTCAGGATTCTTCTCTTCTACTTTTGGCAAATATGCTGAAAATTGGGAACAGCTTTTCAAAGAATCATTAATTAACTCATATGAAAGAACAGATACATATTGGGCTCTCTTATATAACTCATCCACAGCAACTGATGCAGATTCTGCTTCTTCCCATATTTCTCCCTCTTTATAATAAAAATGCGCGGCGCTTAAAAAAATTTGTTCATTCACAATAGCTATTCGTTCATTTCTCAATCTGTTCCGTTTAACCCCCATTCTGACATCATCGACAATTGCTATCGAGAATCTACCCAAACCAACTATATTAATCCTGAGAACAAAATCTGCCCAAAATTTGGGATTTTGTGGTGTACCATTATTTATCGCAGATCTTACTGCTGCATCTGCTAAATCAAGAGCCATAAATGTCCCTGAGGAAATTGTTATCATACGGGTTATTGTCCTATTTCCCCATGGGACAACATTCTTCCAATTAACATCTTGCCAACTCTGGCAATGACTCTTCTCTTCAATTAGACGACAAATAAAATAGAAAGTACGGACAAAGCATTCGTTAATAATTACGGGGACAGATTGTTTGCCAAGATACTCAACAATAGCCAATTCTGCTCTCAAATCAATTTTATCTTTAGAATACCAATCACTTACTAACTGAGGTAGGCATGTTTTATTAATACCAGGGAGAGAAGATATCTCTTTTAAAAGCGATAAGAATATACCTGGTATACCCATACCACCTCCTGGTGTATTTTTTGATCCACCCATATCACTCACTAAATGACCAAACCAATTATCAGCGACTTTCAAAATTTCAAGAACTGCAGGTGCAGCTGAAAGTCTTTTCATTAGGATACAGATTGGTTTAGGTATTTCTTTATCATTAATAGTTTTCTTTGATTCCGCCAAATATACTGTCCATTTTAGAATACCTGTGATAATAATAGGAAGCCATGTTTTTGCAAAATCACTCTTCGATGTTTCTATCATTTCCACATTAACTTTTCCGTCCTTGTCAACAAAAATTGACATTCTAAAGAATTGGACTATAATCGATGCTACTAATCCCAAGACCGTTGGGTGATGGGCCAAATCTTCAAGGTGATGTAATTTCGTACTACTTATCCCTGTCGCTTTCCATATGTTATCTTGATCAACAGGAAATTTCTTTTCTAAAAATTCTATAGCCCCTTTAAGCCCTTTACCATTATCTTTATAACCTCTTATTTTTGCATATTTCTCAATAAACTTATTAACATGTTTATGGCTATCAGCTTTAAGTGCCTCGAAATCAAATTCGCCAACCCATAAGGAATCAATAATACCCGTTAACACACCACTACCAATAGCAACAAAATAATCTACATTGGTAGCATTATTAGTTAAACGTTCAATTTCACGATTTAAATCATCAATTTTTGTTTGATTCAGATTAATTATTTTTTCAATATCTTCGAAATTATAATTTTTTGTATCACTTGTTGAATACGCTTCTGTATGCAGCGGCAATATTTCGTATTCCACTACATCGAAAGCGTTTTCATTATATTGACGAACTTTTGTCTGAAAATCAACTATTGAGGACATAGATCTATTTGTTTTAAATTTCATGTTTTAGCGACAAGAAGAGAAGGGCACGCCTTCTCTAAGATTGCAGGGGCAAAGATAGGAAAAATATCTGAAACGGCAAAGCAATTACTTGCTTTTTTCATATCACGGACTGCATTTCAAGTTCTATATTTAAATATAGTTGTTTATGATTTCTCAATAATATCACTTTTTTGACAACTCAGCCAAATACCAAATCCAGTCTAAGAAATCTTTATCGTTACATAGCGTCAAGAATTTTGCAGCTATGGCGCAGTCTATCACTTCTAATATTTCTTTGCAAAATTTCATAGCTGAATCTAAATTAATGAGCCGCTTTTTTATCTCATCCGAAATAACAAACTCATTAGGAATGGCTGCAATGGTGTGTGGGTCTACTTTTACATAATTCAGCCACTTTGATCTGATTATCATATTCAATTCGCTATTAGTATAGACATCACGCAAGAGAGTGGTCTGTACTTTCAGGAACGCTTCTTCTGTAAGTTTACTTTTTAGATAATTCAAATTCCATGCGTTCTTCTGTTTGATATTTGTTAGCAAGAACTCTTTCCCCCGTATAACAATTTTGTATTGGCCATCATCTTCAACTATGGCCTCAACCCCATCTCTGTCAAATCCATACATCGAACTTTTTCCACTTTTCTTTCTCAATCTGAGATGTGTAGAGTATGTATGTTCAATTTCCTTGTTAATAACTAATGGTTCATGGATTTCTGGAAATGAACAATGTCCGTCATGAAATCCACATGAAGGGCAATAGGGGCATAATTCCTCCCTGCTATAAATGCAATCACCATGAGACCAGTTAAACTGATACCCACATTGGGGACAGATAAGCTCGTATGATGTTACTACACACATAAGTCAATCAGCTTATAACACCAGAATTACTATTTCTGAAAAGGTCTTTAATATCCTCAAAAAAAGCCTTGGTAATACTCACAGAGTCCTTATTAGGATCTGGCGCAGGGTCTGTATGTGAAATAAGCCTAGAAATTTTTGCTATAACAGCAGCAGTCGTATGTTTTAATCTTATATACACCATTTTTTTTTCATTTATTATTATACTCGAATTCATTCAAACTAACATCAAAGAGATTTATCATACACTAATACCTAATGTAAACATAATACTACACCCTAATAGAGTTCTGTACGTCCATAACCGGGGCGGAATCATGAAAGGGTCGCGATCAACAGAAAGGCTGGCATAGAATGCACAGACTCCCCATAACAGCATAGTGGTAAACACAAGATCTGACACCACAGGCGACGACACGAGCAGCAATATACTCATGTGAAAGACTACTATCAGCTTCTCATAACTATCTATCAAATTACTTAGCATACTTGTGGCTCTTTTTAATTTCCTTTATATAACTTACGATACTGCCATGAGTTCTTCCAGCGGTCAATCTCATAGGCACGCTCACACATCTGGGGATGGCTGTTGAACGCTATACGGCAATTCTGCTGTATACGGTTCCACCATGATTCGTTTTCAAAGCGATGATACCTCTTGGCCTGTTCCACAAGCTGATAAGTATCTCCATATATCTCAGCCATTCCACTTGTTAGTTTTAGCATGGCCGTCTGATAGGTTCGTTCGCCAACAACAACAGCAGCACAACGATCTGCCGACAACTCACTCTTTCTGCTCCAGTATTGAAGTCCTATAAGTATTGGCCCTAATGTAGAGTATGATATGATCTCGAACAAAAGCCCTAACTCTTCAATAGTACGTAACAGTGTGTTATATAGGGTATGCTTACAGAGAATATGCCCGCATTCATGGGCAATAATACTACACAACTCTTCAATGGTCAAACGCTCGACAATAGAACTGCTAAGAGCAATGAATGTGTTCGTCTCGCCATAAGTATAGGCGTTCATAACGGGGTCATTGTAAATATACAGTTCTGGTTCCTTTATCCCGACTTTCCGAACAACGTTCCTGAAAGCAGAGTATAATGAAGGGTAATTTCGGGCATTCACTTTTACCATTCCCCCAAGGTTCTCGCCACGGAAGATTTTCTCGAAGCCGTATTTCATAGAGACACGGACTAAATCATCGAAGCCCTTGATACGTTTAAGCACCTGGATTGCCTTCGCATCCTCTGGGTGCATAATGTCTCCAGCTTCCATATCCTTAGATTTCCTGAGTCAGTAAAGCATTCTGACGGAAGCGCATTGAGGCTACCATGATGACTGCGGGTATCATTACACGATAGGCAGGGGATGCAATGTCGCTTATCGTCCAACCCGCCAGCGCTGCCCAGCCAATAGGCCCAGCAGCCATACCCAAGTATCTGCCAACAGTACTCAATCCCATCATACCGATCCAACGTCCTAAGAGCATGTTGGCCATACGACTAGAAATATAATAGACTGCTCTGCTAAAATAACGTGTACTACTCCGTAAAGCAATCATTATAGCAGAAGCGAGCATCTGACGATTTATGTTTTTTCGAGGAATTCCTATCTCGTCTGCAAGTGAACTGAGTTCTTCGTATGATAGTTTGCCCGTAACTTCTTTACATACAGACATCAGGAGTTCACGTTCCATAGTCTGTGTATCATCCGCGCTATCTACGTTGACGTTCATCCGTTTGCATACTCGACGAACAATAGTTTCATAGCTGTCTGCTTCGCCACGTCGAATGAATGTCTTGATAGTATTGCTACCAAACTTACGCAACTCTTCGCCTATTTCTTTAGCCATCATCTGCATATTGTCTGGATAATAGCTGATGTATGCATCTGTACCTACGAGTTGTTCCGTCTCTCTGAGATCTCCATTGCTCTTACAAGTAAGAATGTCACACAGAGCTTGAAGGTCATCATTCTGGCAAGAAGCCAGAAAAATTAAATCTTTGTCTTGTTTCATAATTTTATCTCCTATTATTATTAATCGGGGGCAAAATTACGATAGGAGGCAGACAAAAGGTGTCCGACTTAAATAAATTTTTATCTTTGCATCACGCTAATGGTATAACGCTAATGGCGTGATACTAACCTTGACCTATGGCTCAGGCGCACAATCATTTTGTGAAGAAATCCTTGATCTTCGCGATGTATTCTGCCTTGTGCTCCTTATAAGACAAGGCGTGCTCGGCTCCATCGGCTATCCAGAGCTCTTTCGCACCTGGTTTTGCCTCGTAGAGCGGATAGACCATCTCTGAAGGTACAAACGTATCGCTGTTGCCGTGAATGAACAGCATGGGATATTGGCATTTCCTGACCTGCTCCAAGGCCGATGCCTCGCCAAAGCTCCAGCCATAGCGCAAACGACAGAGCAGACTCGTGGAGTACATCAACGGGAAGGCTGGCAGGCCGAACTGTTCTTTCAACTGTCCTGCAAACTCATCCCAAACACAAGTGTAACCACAATCCTCGACGAAGCGCAGATCCTTGATACCATCAGGCATCTGCTCACCAGAAAGCATCATCGTGGTAGCTGCTCCCATCGAGACACCATGCACCACCATCGTGTCTTTCTGAAATGTCTTCAGCCAATGCAAGGCGTCGAGCCGGTCCTTCCATCCCATCTGTATGGCATCGCCCTCGCTCTCACCACAGGCATGCAGTTCGGGCATCACAACGTTGTAACCCAGCTCGTGCTCGTAGATACGTGCCAGCCAAAGGAACTTGATGGCACAGTCGCGCCAACCGTGAATGACGAGGGCCGTACGCGTGCTGCCTCTGTCGACGAAGAAAGCATGATGGCGCTCGCCTGAAGGCATTAAAAGAAATGTATCGCGCAAGGCACCGATGCCTCGCAAGCTGTCTACCCATTCCTGACTCTCAGGATAGGCCTCGAACTGCTGCTGAAAACACGAGTCGGTATTCATCCGGTTCGGATCAGGAGCCAGAGAATAGTCGAGCATATAGAAACTAGCACCAATAAGGGCAATCACGAAAATGGTCACGATGATGACCAATGTCCACAATACTTTCTTCATATTCAATCTTGTATTTATGGCGCAAAGGTACGAAAAATTTTTGGTTTATAGTTTATATGTTTAAAGTTTATTGTTTTATGCAACCGTTTGCACATTGTGACTCAAACATTTATAGCCGTTCAGAGTATCACCAAACGGCTTTTTGTGTAACTTTGCACCATAAAATGATAAGGAAGACAACTATGACAACTAAGACAACATTTACAATTTCGTTGCTGCGTACACTCGCAGTACTATTCACTATGCACTGTGCACTATCCACTGTTTCCGCTCAGGGTTGGCCTGCCAACTATGGCGGCGTGATGCTACAGGGATTCTATTGGGACAGCTATTCTGACACCCGTTGGGTGACGCTGGAGAAGCAAGCCAACGACCTGGCCAGCAGTTTTGATCTGATCTGGATTCCACAAAGCGGCAACTGCGGAGGACAGTCAATGGGCTATGACGACCTGTGGTGGTTTAGCGACTACAACAGTTCATTTGGCAATGTGAACCAACTGCGTTCGATGATCAAAACCTTCAAGGAGAAGGGAATGGGCACGATTGCCGATGTGGTTGTCAACCATCGCAAGAATCTCAGCAGCTGGGTGGACTTCCCCAAAGAGACCTGGAAAGGCGAGACCTACGAGATGACCTCCACAGACATCTGCGCCAACGACGATGGTGGTGATACGAAGAAATGGGCCACACAGAATGGCTACCAGCTCAGTGCCAACAACGATACCGGTGAAGGTTGGGGTGGTATGCGCGATCTGGATCACAAGAGCGAGAATGTGCAGCGTATCGTGAAGGCCTATCTCCATTTCCTGCTTGAAGACCTCGGCTATACCGGATTCCGCTATGATATGGTGAAAGGCTACAGTGCCAGCTATACCAAGATGTATAATGAGGACAGTAAGCCGAAATTCTCCATTGGCGAGTGCTTTGACGGTTCGACCAGGATTAAGGAATGGATTGACGGTACAGAAAAGACCAGTGCTGCCTTCGATTTCGATTTTAAGTATGTGATGCGTAATGCTACCGACAGACAAGACTGGTCGTATCTGAACAAGCAGAATGGAAGCAACTGGCCACTCGTGAGCAGTAATTTTCAGAGCGGCAACTATCGCCAGTATGCTGTTACCTTCGTGGAGAATCATGATACCGAGATACGTCCTGATGGCAGTTCGAATGGTCCGCTGAGAAAGGATACGTTGGCTGCCAACGCCTTCATGCTCGCTATGCCTGGCACACCCTGCGTCTTTCTGAAGCATTGGCAGGCCTATAAGCCGGAGATCAAAGCAATGATCGAGGCCCGTAAGTTGGCTGGTATTACCAATACCTCTAACTATTCGAGATACAGCTCTCCGAATATGACGGCCTTTTTTGCCAACACGATTGACGACAAGCTGTTGGTGGTGGTAGGTAATACGGCAAAACTGACACCAGAGGCAAATCAGTGGACGAAGATTCTTTCTGGTCATCACTATGCCTACTATCTGGCCAATAGCCTGGAGACAGCATGGGCCAACAGAGGTAGCGGCGATTTCAACGAAGCTTTTGATGTTACGCTGACAGCTGTTTCGAATACCGCTGGGGCGAAACTCGTCTATACCACCAATGGCACAGAGCCCTCAGCCACCAATGGTACACAAGTCGCATCAGGCAGCAGTATCAAGATTGACAAGACTACCACACTGAAGGTTGGACTGCTCATCGGTAGCGCCGTTAGTGGCATCATCGCGCGAACCTTTACTTTTAAAGAGCCCGAGACAGAACCGGAAGTAGTGATTCCTGACTTCTGTAAGGTGAACGAAGGTGAGGTCTGCGCCTTCTTCGAAGCACCAGACACATGGGGTAACACTATCTGCTGCTGGGCTTGGACAGACTCCCCATCAGACAACTTCACCTACTCACAGCGAAAGAACTGGCCTGGTGTGGACTGTGAATTAATAGGCACTGCCCCCAACGGCAACCAAGTATGGAAATGGACTTGGGACGGTACGAAACAGAATAACTCTGCTGCTACCAAGCCTGCCAAGATCATTTTCAGCAATCAAGGAACGCCTCAGACAGCAGACCTGCCGTTTGAACAAGCTGGCTATTATGTGGAAAAAGGACTGTTTGGCGTCGTTACAGCAACAGCTATTAATCGTGTCAACGCTGATTCTGACAAGGCTGGAGCAGTCTACTCCCTTGACGGACGACTGGTACGCACAAATGGCAGTCAAGACAACCTGCCAAAGGGTGTCTACATCATGAACGGAAAGAAATTCATACAGAAGTAACTCTTTTCCCCTCCTGAGTAGGAGGGGCCAGGGGTGGTCTGAACGTCAGCAGAAGATCGCGAGCTCAGACCCCCTCTAACTCCCCCTACTTAGGGGGAGAATGCTGCGGACAACAAACCAACAGTGCATCAAGAAAGTGCTAATTCGTCCGTAATGACTCTCCATCACCTTGTAGCGCTCGATGAGCGACTCACGGTGGTGGAGTGTTGTTTGTCCCTCCTCCGTATAGTTGGCTACCACCATGTGAAGGTTCAGCAGAGGCACATTCTCCTTGGCCGCAGCCTTCATGATGCGGATGCACCAGTCGACATCGGCAGAATAACAGTATTTCTGATTATAGGGTGTGGCGATGGCGAAGTCAGTACGGGCATAGAAGGCCTGATGACAGACAAGCATACCATGACGGAACGATTTCCAGGTAAGATTTTCTGGGGGGGCGAGGCGGCGATGATGCAGGAAACGGCCCTCGCCATCGACAATGTCCGTATCTCCATATAGAACAGCAGGAATATCACAAAGGGACGGTTCTTTTGTTACATCGTTTGCTGGTGTAACAAAAGAACCGTCCCTTTGTGATATCTTATTTACGATGCGGGAGGCGATGTCGGAAGCAGGGAGGAAATCGCCAGCATTGAGGAAACAGACATAATCACCGTCCAAAGAACGCAGGCCCTTGTTCATTGCATCATAAATGCCTTTGTCAGGCTCCGACATCAGCAAGACCTTATGACCGTTTTCTGCAGCATTCGAACGTTCGATATAGTCATTGACCAAGTCGATTGTGCCATCCGTAGAGGCACCGTCGATGATCAGGTGCGTAATCTCAGGATAGTCCTGTTCGAGCACGCTGTCGAGCGTGCGCTGCAACACTTTTGCGGCCTGATAAGTAATGGTAACGTAAGTAATCTTGATCATAGGCCGTAATTCTTGAAAGCCATCGCCTGCTGGTAGACATCAAGATACTTCATGGCTACACTCTGCTGAGAGTAGCATTGTGACACTTTATGGACAGCCTGCTGACTCAACGACTCATAATCGGCCTCCTCCAACACCCAAGCTATACCCTTGGCCAGATCAGCCGCATCGCGATAGGCTGCTACATAACCGTTCTTCAGGTGATCGATCTCTTCAGGGATACCACCCACCTTGAAGGCGACACTAGGAACGCCACAGGCCATCGCCTCCATGATCGTATTAGGGAGATTTTCTGAGAGTGAAGGCAACACAAACACATCGGCAGCATTATAGACATCGACGATGCGCTGTTCATCGTTAACATAACCCAGCGGATAAGCCTTCATCGGCAACTGCTCCACCACCTCTTCCGCATGACCCCCAAGAATGATTACACAGTAAGAATCGACTCTACTGTGTAATTTTTGGCAGGCGTCTATAAGATACGACATACCTTTGTTCTCATTCGTTACCCGTTGCGATGCAAAGAGAATCAGTTTCTTGTCGAGTGGCAGACCCAAACGCTGACGGGCCTCCTGCTTATTACCTTTCTTATATATATGCGTGTCGATGGGATTAGGGATGCTGGTGATTTTATGTCCTTTGAGTAGCGCACTCACCTTCGCCTCCGATTCCAACCATCGGCTACAGGCTACATAATAGATATTGCCATCTGCCAGTATCTGTTGTTTCTTTCGCCAGATGCTGGATGACAGGTCGTTGTTGCTCCCACCACCAGGCAGATATTTACAATTGGCACATCTGTTGACGAAATAATGACAGCCGAGCGTAAGATGACAAATCGCAGTAACCGGCCAGATATCATGCATGGTCCAAACCACGGGTTTCCCGCTTCGCAGGATTTTCTGGATGCCACTCAGCGAGAGCATGCCTTGATTGATCCAGTGCAGATGGATGACGTCTGCCTCCTGAAACTCACGCAGTTTGGTGATGTCAGAACCCGTATTGGCGATATCAATCTCAAAAAGATGCTTGCGTGAAAAGTGCAGACGACAGAAAATGACGAACCGTTCCCAGAGGAAATGCCAATGGAGCATCGGTGATTTGGGGAGTCCGACAACCGTAAGGGCATCGCTCTCTTTGTCACGCACCAACATCTTCGCCTTGACGCCATTATTGTTGAGTGCCTTCATCAGACGGTTGGCAGCAACAGCAGCCCCACCCGTTCGCTCACTCGTATTGACAATCAGAACCCTCATGCAGCCTTTGTCTTCTCTTTCTCCTGTCGCTTGGCCTCTTTTTCTTTGCGCTTCTGCTCCTTCTTCAGTTCTTTCTCACGACGCTTCTGCTCTTTCTTGGCTTCTTTTTCCTGACGCTTCTTCTCCTTCTCGAGCTCCTTCTCGCGCTTCTTTTGTTCCTTCTGGAGCTGTTTCAATTCCTTGGCACTCTGCTTGGCGGCTTCCTTCTCGCTGGCTGCCTCCTCTTTCACTTTCGTTGCCTCTTCAAGTTTTTCGCGCAACATCTTCTTGTCGAAGGTGAACACGTGACCGAACACACCCAACGACAAGATTTGGTCCTTACCCTGCAGACGAACATGCGTCGTATTAAGAATAAAGTAATTGTCGACCTTCAACTTGGAGTTGAGAGCAGTCTCGATGGTTTTCAGCACCACGCCCTTACCGAGATTGGTGAGCACATTGTCGCCAAAGCCTCGTTCTTCAGCTTCTTCATCGACAAATTCCGTTATTGCCTCCATCATAGCCTCCTTATGGGCCTGCTTGTCGGGTACCATCTGCGTCATCAGCACAGCCAAGAGCAGAACAATCGCTACAATCAATAGTTTCTTCATCTTCCTATACTTTTTTATCTTTTTACTTTTTTACTTTTTCATGGTGCAAAGATACATTAAGTTTGCAAGAAAAACAAGAAAATGGTATATATATTTAGTGTTTTCGCACACAATCGCTTGATTTATGTCAAGAATAAGGGGTGATTTTACACTTAATACGTGACTTTTCTTGCAAAAAAAGTATTTTCGTTGTAATTTTGCATCGTCAAAAGGTTAATAGATTGTTTTAGGTTAGTAGTAATATTTATAGTTTTAGGTTTTTAGTTATTGGTAAAAGAAAGTTTTCAGCTGTGGATAACAGGAGGTCGCTGTGAAGCTCCCTTTTAAACTTTCAAATTTTTAGCTCTTGTGAGCTGGAAATTTCTTTTAGAGAAAAGGATTTTTAGTTAAACATAGGCTTTTTTAATGCTGCTGCTCGTGAGAGTGGCAGCATTTCTTTTATATTCCAAAAATATTTCCTATCTTTGCACCATCAAATCAAAGACCAACAAGACATGGGCAAAGAAACGAAACAGATATTGCTGACGATTGGTGCGATGATCACCCAACAGGCGACAGCCGCCGATCAGCAGGAACAGCAGGCGACGCCAGAGCGGCCGAACATCATCTTCATCCTGGCAGATGATATGGGTTATGGCGATCTGTCGTGCTATGGCAACCGATATATCAAGACACCGAATATCGACCGTCTGGCAGCAACGGGCACGAGTTTCACGCAGGCATACGCCGGCAGTGGCATCAGTTCTCCCTCGCGTTGTTCGCTGATGACAGGCCGCAATAGTGGCAATACCCGCATCCGCGATAATCAGTGCTATGCTGGCGGGATGACAGGCTTGAAGATAAATCCCAAGGGCGATACTACCATCGTGCGTCGCGCCAATTTGCTGCCACAAGACACGACCATCGCCAAAGTCATTGGCACAGCAGGCTATCGTACCTGTCTAGTGAACAAGTGGCATCTCGACGGCTACGACCCAGGATCCGCTCCCAATCATCGCGGCTTCGACGAGTTCTATGGCTGGACCATCTCCACCGTCCACAGCAACTCGCCCTATTACTATCCTTATTATCGTCTTTGGGGTGATAGTCTCATCCATATCGAGGAGAATGCCCACGATGCCCATGTGCGTCATAATACGGAGATATCTACCGACGATGCCATCGCATTCATCCATCGGAATAAAAACAATCCCTTCTTCCTGTTTCTCGGTTACGACGCGCCCCACGAACCTTATAACATCGACGATACCTCGTGGTACGATGAACACGGTGAGTGGTCGATGAATACGAAGCGCTATGCGGCCCTCGTCACCCACATGGACTATCACATCGGGCGTCTGTTGGGTGCCCTCGAAAACTTAGGACTACGCAAGAACACGCTGATCATCTTTGCTTCTGACAATGGTGCTGCAGTGATGGCCCCCATCAGCGAACTGAATTGTCACGCTGGACTCAAAGGCCGGAAGGGTCAGCTTTACGAAGGGGGCATCAAGGTGCCACTTATCGTGAACCAGCCTGGTCGTGTGCCTGCAAGACAAATCAGCAATCAAGTGTATTTCCCCGACTTCATGCCTACCCTCGCAGCACTGACAGGTAGTGAGAAGGCTGTTCCTCAGACAGATGGCATCGATATCTCACCGCTTTTCTTTGGCGGCGAGGTGGATACCGACCACCGTTATCTCTATTGGGAGTTTCCTGGCAAGCAGCGTGCCCTCCGCTTTGGCGACTGGAAATGTGTGACGGTGAAGAAAGATGCACCTTTGGAGCTCTATCGCATCACCGATGATCCAAAGGAGGAACACAACCTCGCCAAGGATTATCCGGAGATGGTGAAGGAGTTCGACGCCATCATGCACCGCATGCACAAACCCTCAGAGAACTACCCCATCCCAGAAGACAAAAAGAAGTGAATATCGCTATTTCCTTTGGAAGTCCGCTCTATGTGATGCTGAAGCCTGTAGGCTCTCGCTGTAACCTCGCGTGCCGCTATTGCTACTATCTAGAAAAGGCGAAACTCTATCCCCAACATGAGCCCATCAGCGAAGAACTTCTCGAAACTTTCATCCAACAATATATCGAAGCACAGACGATGCCCGAGGTCTTATTCACCTGGCACGGGGGAGAGCCACTGCTGCAGCCTCTCTCTTTCTATCGCAAAGCCCTTGCATTACAACAGCGCTACGCCCGCGGACGTCAGATAGACAATTGCATCCAAACCAACGGCACCTTACTCACGGATGAATGGTGCGAGTTCCTTCGCGAGAACCGTTTCTTAGTGGGCATCTCCATTGATGGTCCACAAATCTATCACGATGCCTATCGCTGTCACTCTTTCGAAAAGGTAATGCGAGGTATCCGACTCTTGCAGAAGCACCATGTCGAATGGAATGCAATGGCGACAGTGAACCATCTGAATGCAGATCATCCCGCAGAATTCTATCGTTTCTTCAAGGAAATCGGTTGTCAGTATCTCCAGTTCACCCCCGTCGTAGAGCGCGTATCACAGAGGGACGGTTCTTTTGTTACACCGACTAGCGATGTAACAAAAGAACCGTCCCTCTGTGATACCTCTGTGACGCCTGAACAATGGGGACGATTCCTCTGTGGGATTTATGACGAATGGAAACGCGAGGATATCGGCCAGATTTTCGTACAGCTTTTCGACGCCACCCTCGCCAATTGGGCAGGCGAGCTTCCAGGCATCTGCTCGATGTCGCCCTATTGCGGACGAGCCGCAGCGATGGAGGCGAATGGCGATGTTTACAGCTGCGACCACTTCGTATTTCCTGAATATCGCTTAGGAAACATCCGTCAGCAGTCTCTCACGGAAATGCTTTATGGCGAGCGCCAGCAGCAGTTCGGACGTAACAAGAGCACCACCCTTCCCCGTCAATGCAGGGAGTGCAAGTATCTCTTCGCTTGTCATGGGGAATGTCCCAAGAACCGCTTCACAAAAGATAAATACGGAGAGCCCGGTCTGAATTATCTCTGCAAAGGCTACCAACAATTCTTTGCCCACGTCGCAGCCGATATGGACTTTATGAAGGCAGAGCTCGATGCGGGTCGCTCGCCTGCCAATCTCATGTATCGTTAATCTTTCTCTATCAGCACCACAGCATAAGCGCTGATACCCTCTTCACGACCTGTGAAGCCGAGTTTTTCTGTGGTGGTCGCCTTGATAGAGATATCATCTTCATCGCATCCGATCACTTCCGCCATACAGGCCTTCATCGCAGGGATATGGGGATTCATCTTCGGACGCTCGGCACAAATCGTCGCATCGATATTACCCACACGATAACCCTTGGTGGCAATCAGCTCTACGGTCTTGCGTAGGATGATCTTACTGTCCATCCCATCGGTCTCTGCCGAAGTATCGGGGAAGTGATAGCCGATATCGCGCATGTTCGCTGCCCCAAGCAATGCATCACAGATGGCGTGCAACAGCACATCGGCATCGCTGTGGCCCAACAGTCCCTTGCTGTGTTCCAGTTTGATACCGCCCATCCACAGATCGCGGCCTTCCACTAACTGGTGGACATCGAATCCAAAACCTACTCTTATCTTCATTTGAACAAATCTTTGATGCCATCCATATCGAAGGCAAGGGTGAAACGTAAGGTCTGATCCAAGGGATTCGTGCGAGCGGTGGAGATGACATAACCTACATCGAGCGAGAACACGTTCATACGGAAGCCACCACCCACGGTGAAATACTTCAGATTACCCTTCGACTCTGCCTGATGGTGATAGCCGGCACGCAACGAGAACTGGTCGTGATACACATACTCGGCACCCACGCTCCACTGAACCTCCTCCATCTCCTCCTTGAAGCCGCCAGGTGCATCGCTGAAACTCTTGAAGACGCCACTGATGGCACTCACATCGGCATACTCCCTGCGCACACGATCCTGATAGTCGGTATTCGATTCGCCTTCCTCCTGACGAGGCACGGTGGGCACCAACAACTTATTGGCATCGGCAGAGATCGAGAAACGGTTGTACTCATCTACGGGCACCATCAGAGACAGACCCAGACGCATGTTCGCCGGCAGGAACTGTGACTCCTCATCGCCATAGAAAGAAATCTTACTACCCACATTGGAGATGTTCATACCCAGTCCCAGCTGACACTCGCGATTACCCAGCATCACATATTTATTATAATACATCGCCAAGTCAGCGGCAAAGGCCGAAGCAGGCTTCGAGTCCTCGCTGTAATCGTAGCGCAGGTCGCTGTAGATCCATCGGATAGCGGCTGCCAGCGAAAAATTCTCACTCAGCATCATCGAGTAAGCCACATCGAGCGACATCTCGTAAGGCTTCACCGTCATATCAGATTGACCATAGTCGGTAAACACCTCACCCAGCGAGAAATAGCGCAGCGAACCCGACAAGGCACTGTAATCGCCGATACGATAATAACCCGAGAGATAAGCCAGATCGATATCGTTCACCAGCTGTCGCAACCAAGGGGTATAGTTCAGCGCGATACCCGCTCTGCTGATGCAGAAAGGATATTTGGCGGGATTCCAGTATTGCGAGGTGACATCAGGATCGGTGGCCACACCCACGTCACCCATACCGGCACCTCGTGCATCAGGAGCGATGGTCTGCGAGATCACAGCGTGCTCAACGGGGTTGAACATCACTGACTTGTCGTCCTGGGCCGCAGAAATTAAAGGTAAAAAGGTAAAAAGGTAAAAAGGTAAAAACCATTTCACCCACCCATTCACCATTATATATTTTTTATTCATCATATTTCTTTCACTTTTTTACCTTTTTACTTTTTCACCTTTAAATAACGTTCTTGCATATTTATTTATTGCCTGTAATAATCATTTTCTTGGCCTGCGACACCGCGCTGCCACCTTCGCTGCTCACGGTGATGCGGTAGATATAGACGCCCGTCATCAAGGGCCGACCGCCACTGATGGTCACATCCCAGTCCATCGTATACACATTACCTGAAGCCACACCGCTCTCACGATATCGCCACAACTGACGGCCGGAGGTATCATAGAGATCGAGCTGCACATCGAGTTGCGTGCCCACACGGTCGTGGGTAATGACGAAGGTAGCGATATTACTGCTGGGATTACGCTTGCAGTCGATGCTTATGCTGCCCGGTTCGCCTTTCACCACTTCGAACGTCAACTCCGAAGTCGACGAGTTATTCAACACATCCCACGCCCTGAACAACAGCTTGTGCTTGCCTTCCGACAGTTCCGGAATACTGAAAGCAACCTGACCGCTCCGATAATCACCGAAATCATAAGCGAAATAACTGTTCAGGTTGTAGGTCTTCGACATATCTCCGTCAATCACCAGTTCGAGATCGTGTCCTATACTGCTGCCCGAGGCATTAATGCCGCTGTCGTCATAGAGTTCTGCCACGAAATAAGGTGTGGCATTCACCCTGCCGCCATTCGTAAATGATGAACTGTTCAGATAACAATAGATGCTCGGTCCGATGGAATCGTTTAGCTCCGAGCTGCTGCCGTTCAGGATAAAGCTGTCGCAGAGGCCGTGTGCTTCCGCACTCTTGCTGCCATTTACGGCATAGAGCGTCATCAGACCTGAGCCTTCGGTATAGCTGATATCCTTCGGCACAGCGAAGGTGAACTTAAACTGTCCGTTCCTGACACTATCTGCGCCGTGATAAAGTGTCTTCGTACGGTCGTGATAGACGAAGGCCGTATCGGCACCCTCACTGGTGGTGTTGTTCAGACGACAGGTGATGGTCTCCTCGGCATCGCGGATGGTAGCCGTCACCACCCCCGTGAAGTCGGCGGCAACAGTCTGTCCTGATGTGATATGACCCGAAACCTCTACTACAGAACCCGCCGACAATCGGATACTCTCGCCGGAACTGACGGTCTGCCCTCCGATCTGGTCGATGGTAATCCCCATCTGCGGAGTCGCCAGCGCAAGTGCCGGATCTCCCAACAGGGTATACTGCAGTTTGTTAGGCGAGGTGTCCTTCCCCTGACTCACCAGATCGCACTTCGCCCTACGCGCTGCCTCACCGATAGGCATCGGACGACCTTGCTCGTCGGTACCCAAAACATATTTCATAAAGGCGAGGTTCATCTGCTCGTTATAGTTGGCATACACCGTACGTGTAGTACCGAAGAAGGCGATGGCCCCTCCCCGCTGATTATTCATCGCGGTCTCACCGATATTGTCTTCCTGTCCGTCGAAGGGCATGATATCACACGAGGCCGTCAACCACAGCGGCAGGCGCAGCGATGTTGCCTCCGCGAAGTCGGGCGTCTTCAACACCAGCTCGTGCGAGATGGCGTAGGCTGCACCGTGTCCGGAATAGTTCATCACCAAGGCACCGTCGGCCATCTGTTGTTTGATGAGTCGTGTCACATCAGGGTAGCTGTCACCTGTCGATGAGGTAGTTCGCTGATAGGCGTCCCAATAGATCTTCTGAACGTTATAGCCGGGATAGGTTTTCTCCACAAGGCTGGCCACACGATCAGCCGTCGCCATGTGCGAGTTGTTGTTGCCGTCGTCACCCATCACACAGACGGTATTCTGCCAGGCACCCGCCAATTCGTTATTGGCATAGCTGATGGTCTTGTCTACTAGCACCGTCGCTTCTTCAAGCGTCCGGGCAGAGAAACGACCCACAGCAACATCCGGCTTTCCCAAATACGACTTGCTGCCTGTACCTTCCTCTATCTGTTCACCATCGTCGAGCAGGGCATAGAAATCATCGCTTACATAACAATATACATGACTGAACGAATTCTCACTTTCGAAACAGAGCAGGAAATCATCGGGATCGCAACCGCTCCAATCCGACGTACGCATACGGTTGTCGTAGGCACCATCGCCAAAGAGAAGCAGATATCGGGGCATCTCGGCATCAGTCTGCGCACGGTCATAGAGCATCTTCATATATCGGCGGTAGGCCGTTGCATCGGGGGTACCGCTACTGAACTCATGATAGAGCTCATCGGCGGGTATGATACGTACTGAGAGACCGTCGCGCTGCTCGTGGAGGGCTTTGATACGCTCTGCCTGACTCAGCCATTTCTGCGAAGTGGGAATGATGATCACCATATCCACAGCCGTATCTGCGTGGTGGTCCTGGTTCATCAGACGATACACGAACGTGGGTTCCGCGAAGGCGGTCTTCGAAAGACTGGGCATCGGTTTCGGCGTATCGCTGGTGATGGCCAGATAGTCGAGACGTAAGTTTTTGCCACTGGTCTGGGTGATCGTCACAATGTTATCGCCCTCTTTCAAATTGTCGAACCGGTAGGTCCACGTACGGGCAGCAGCCTCGGTATACGAATCAAGCGATACGCTGACATTCAGCCTGGCTATCACAGAGTCGTTCATAGCCACCGTCCCCTCAAAACTGCCGTCATAACTCAACACCACCGTCAGCGAACCGCCTGTTCCGTTGCTCGTCAACGTATAACTCTGCGGGGTGCCAACCTTATAAAGTGTCTTATCGTAGAGATTGCGTCCACCATGATACCAGGCGAAATCGTCCACCTCATAGAGCGAATGATAGTCGTTGTTCGAGGGATAACAGGCCGCAGCGAAGGCCGCACTGTCAACAGTCAGAGCCTCTGCGTCGCTCTCCGTGAGGAAATAGCACCCACTATCAGAATAAGGATTGCGCGTGCGCGCGAGGGCATCCTTCGCCGTCCAGGTCACAGGTCCCACACCATAGAAGAGTCGTCGCCCGTCAATGGTGACGGTGGGAATCTCCTGCAAGTCATCCGTAGCAGCGAGGTAGTCACCCGTCAACTTCTCCGGTTGCAGGGCACCGCCATAGCCGTAGATCTTCACCTTCGAGGGATCAGCGAAGCCCGCTTTCTTCACCAGCGCATCCGTCAACTGATAGATACCGCTCTCAGGAATACTGATCTTTGCCCAGCTTCCCTCCTTCAGCACGGAGTGCTCTGCATATCTCTCGCTCCCTCCTGCTCTCCTCACATTTCTACTGACTACTGACTCCTGACTCCTGACTCCTAACTTAAAGCTCACCAGCTTCTGATACTTCCCGTCGCGGAACACCAGTGGTACAAACGACACATCGAGTACACCCTGCTTTCGCGACACACCTATCGTCTGCGTGATCTCCGGCAATTCTCCCAAGGGCTTGCCACTAATCTGCTGATAGCGGGCGATCTCGGCCTTCGTCATCTCCTCAAACTCAGGGTATTCGATGTTCACAGTATAGACTGAATCGGCATAATGACGGCCTAAAGGCTTCTGCCAAGTATAGACGGGCAACAACGAATCAATCCTGACCTCATCAGCGGTCAGGTCTACAAAACCCTGTGCCCTCACACTCAGATGACAGCACAAGAGCAGCACGCTCAGTAACCCTATCTTGCGAATATTCACAAGATAATAACGTATGCGCACGCGATTTTATTGTATAAACTATAAACTGTAAACTATAAACTGAATCATTTACAGTTAAACTCGAGTACCTTCCGCTCTTCGAGCCAACCTTCCAGATGGTCGTCGATATGCACAGGACCTACTCCGGCGGGTGTTCCCGTATAGAGCAAATCGCCCGTTTTCAAGGTAAAGAACTGTGAGATATACGCGATGATCTCGTCCACCGTGTAGAGCATATCCGAGGTACATCCCTCCTGCACGGTCTTCCCGTTGATATCCAGATGAAAATGAATGCGCTGGATATCCAGGAACTTCTCTTTCGGCACCCATTCGCCAATGGCTGCCGAACCGTCGAACCCCTTGCAGATAGTCCAAGGCTGTCCTGCTTCCGAGGCCTTGCGTTGCAGGTCGCGGGCAGTGAAGTCGATGCCTACGGTCACTGCATCATAATAACGGTGGGCGAAGCGAACGGGAATATTCTTGCCCAACCTACAGATACGCACCACCACCTCCGTCTCGTAGTCGATACGTCCCCACTGATCGGGGATAAAGAAAGGCTTTCCTTGATTCAGAATTGCCGAATCGGCCTTGGTGAATATCACGGGCTCATCAGGTCTCTTCACCGTACCGTGCAGTTCCTGGTTGTGGGCGGCATAGTTCATGCCGATAGCAAATATCTTCATTTCCTTTGGTATATCACAATTTGGTTTCCGTCATAGTTATCACTCTTCGTCACCACAGCATTCGCGGGTATCTGCGGGGCTCGGGTCCCCCCACCGACAGTCATCGTGGTATTTGTTTCCACACGAATCTCGTCCCAGAGATTCTGCACCAGGAACGAGCGCAGCGTCTGTGCCCCACCCTCTACGATGAGCGACTGGATATGATGGGCGTGCAGACTCTCAATGTTCAGCGGGTGGGCGTGATCTATCACCAGTCGTCTTGGGTTCAGCCCCTTCCAGTCTCTTACCGTCAGCTGCGGATGATCACGCTCTTCGGTGACACGACCCACGAGGATGGCATCAGCCTCAGAACGCAACTTGTGGGAGAGCATCTTGGTGAAGTCACTTGAGATCTGCACGGGTTTATAATCATCGTCGATAAACCCATTCGCAGTCTGTGCCCATTTTAAGATAATATAAGGCCGCTGCTCACGGTGATAGGTGAAGAAACAGCGGTTCAGTGCCTGACACTCGGCCTCGAGTACACCAACTGTCACGTCGATACCGGCCTCCTGCAACTTCTTGATACCACGACCCTGCACCTCAGCAAAAGCGTCGATACAACCTACCACCACGCGCTTCACACCTTTCTCGATAATCAGATCCGCACAAGGGGGTGTCTTTCCATAGTGCGAACAGGGTTCGAGCGAGGCATAGAGCGTTGCCTCCTTCAACAGCGGCTCATCCTCCAGACGCACCGCGGCAAAGGCATTCACCTCGGCATGGGCCTTGCCACAGCGCACGTGGTAGCCCTCACCGATAATCCGTCCGTCACTACTCACAATCACTGCGCCCACCATCGGGTTGGGCTTCGCATTCTGGCGTCCGTTGCTTGCCAGCTGGATGCAGCGTCGCATAAAAATCTCGTCGTTCATGTCTTTTTCCAGAAACGTGAGGTAATATCTTCAAAGTCGCCCTCATCAGTACGACGGTAGAGTCGTTGGTTGGTCTTAGGATTCTTCAGGGGACCAAGATGACGGATGTAAGGCCCAATTTTAATGTAGTCGAAGTTGTCTTTGTTGATTCTTGAAGAGATTACCGTGCGGCCGCTGTACCAAGCGACGCTCAACTGCGGATATTCCTCGTGGATATACTCGGCCAGATGGTCCACGCCCGTGGGATCGTTGTCACCGCCCATAAAGGATATACAAGTGAGATTCGAGCCGTATTTCTCCACGAAGTCGTCAATGGCAGTCGTGGTAAGCGGCAGACCGACGTCCTCCCAGAGGTAATGGCTATGACAACCCGGACAGTGACACGGGCAATTCGAAATATTAATTGCCAGTGTCACTTCGTCGGGTATCTCCTGAAATACTATTCCTGTGTTAACGTACTTCAGCATTATTCACTAATCACTATTCACTAATCCGCCATAGCGTAATAGCGGCGTGCAGCTTCCTCCTGACGGGCCTGCGAGAAGTTCGACACGCGCTTCAGATAGCCGATGATACGCGTCATATAGTCCACGTTCTTCGAATGGCAGTGCGGACACTCCTTCAGATAACGCTTGTCGATATAGCCGCAGTCGTTGCAGACGGTGTTGGGGATGTTGAACGTGAAGTAATTACAGCCTTCCTTGGCAGCCACCTTCAGCAACTGCAGATACTGCTCTTTCGACAGATGCTCCTCGAGGTTCATGTGGAGGGCGGATCCACCGGTGAGGTGCTCGATATAGGGTGCACCATGCAGCTTGAACTTGTCGATCACGCTGAGTGAATCATCCTCAACCACATAGAAATAGCTGTTATAGCAATCACGGGGCACGAAATAGCCATCTTCACGGTCCCACTTGGCGTGCTTCACACCGACGTTCTCGGCAGGGATCATCTCGCAGTTGAACATCACATCTTTCGTGCGGTACTTCTTATTATACTGCTCAATCATTCCGAGGATGCCCTGTACGAAGTGTAGGTAGTCGTCGTTGGGCGTGATCTTCAAGCCCATGAACTCAGCGGCCTCCACCAGTCCGTTGATACCGATGGTGAGATACTGGCGCCCGATGTTGATATAACCGGCATCGAACAGCGGCAGCATACCGTGGGCCTGCAAGTCCTTGAGGTTCTCATTGTAGGCCAGCTGCACCTTGTGGCAAAGATCGATCACAGAACCGAGGTAGTCGAGATAGTTGATCTCGTGGTTCACGGCAAACTGGATGCAGCGGTTCAGGTTGATGGTGAGCACGCTCTTCGAACCTGTGCTGACGCCACCGGCACCGAGGGTATAGCTGAATCCGTTGTCGGTGATCTCGTTGCGAAGACGGCAGCAGCTCGACAGCGAATCGGCATTGTTGCTCATGTAGGTGAAGAACGAGTGTCCCTCACTATACATCTCAGCAGTGAACTCGCCCCACTCGGGATCCTTACAGTCGCCGTTCTCGTCAGTCAACAGTGCCATTGTCTCTACGGGGAAAGTGAGCAGAGTCTTCGTGCGCTCCTTGTTGAACCACTTCATAAAGCGTTTCTGCAACCAGCTGAGACCGTCCCAGTCAGGCTTCGAACCGTCGGGGAAGTAGAAGTCGCCGAAGATCGACTCGAAATAGTAGCGGTCGTAATAGGCGATGTTCCAGAACACGGCCTGATAGTTACGGGCACCAGTGGGCTGGTTCAGGGTGTAGACGATCTGCTCGAAGTAGTCGGTGATCACCTTGTCGATGGTACGCTTCTTCAGCGAGAGGTCGGCCTGCTGCTCAGGATGCTGCCAGTAGTCCTTGCCGTATTCCAGACCGATGAAGTAGTTCATGTACATAAGGAATTCAGGTGTGGCACAAGCACCGCTCAGCATCGAGCTCACCATGAACACCATATTCACAAAGCCGCCGGCGAACGACTTCAGGTTGGTGGGTGCCGTCGAGTTACCGCCGATGGCAACGGTACCGCCGATGAGCCAGGGGTACATGGTGATCGAGGCGCAGTAGTTGGCCAGCGAGGTCTCGTCGTTCTTATATATAAAGTGATGTGTCAGTTTGTTGATATATTCGTCGGCCAGTTCCTTACCGTACATCTTTTTGATACGGTCGGTGAGCAGACGGCGGTTCAAACGGATAAAGTTCGATTTAGGGAGCTCGCCAATCAGGGTGGCGATGTTCTTGTGCTCCACATTAGCATTAGCATCATACTTGGAGCCCGTAGCGGCATTCACCGACTCGGTGTATTCCGACAGGAACATCATCTTCTCCAGTGTGTCACGGTCTTCGGTGTGCGTCTGACGGTACAGGATGAACGACTTGGCCACATGGTAGAAGCCTTCGCGCATCAGGGCTTCCTCCACCTGGTTCTGGATATTCTCCACAGTGATGTCGTCGTGGATATCCAGATGGCTGATGATCTTCGAAATGGTTCCGAGATCAGCTGGTTCGTTCACACTGTCGAATGCCTTGACGATGGCATTCATGATCTTGTCCAAAGAGAACTGGGCTTGAGACCCGTCACGTTTGGTGATTGTAAAGTTTTTAATTTCCATCATTATTGTTTATTACTATTTTAATCTGTTTTCTCTACTTTTCATACTGATTCTCTCATTGTTAGTTGTCCGTTTCGGGAAACTTTTTCTGTTTGGTCCGGAAGAAAGTTGTCCGTTTTGGAAAATCCGAACCGAGCGCAAAGATACAAAATTATCTTAAAACGACAACATTTCAAATCTAAAAAAAGTTTAAATTACTTCATTTCTTATTTTGGCGTCAAGAAAACCCCTGAGAAACAACAAAAGGGTGGCGTTGTCTCTCGACAGGCCTACCCTTTTCCAAACTTATATAATAATACACGTATTCTGACATACGTCAGTAAAAAGAGAGTTCTCCCTTTGTCAGTTCATCTCATGATGTCTGCTTTCGCCTGCGGCCCTTCCATCGAGGACTTCGGCATATTTTCCGAAAAAGGCTGGTCTTCAGACTTTCCTCCACCGCGAAGCGCCTTCTCGTCCAAACGGGCAATGGCTTTCCTGCTTCGGGCCATAATGGAGTTCACTGCTGCGGGACAGTCGGGGATTCACACCCCAGTTCCCAATTAATCGCGGCTAAGCGAACCTTTCCGGGCGACTCATTCCTGAATCACGCTGCAAAGGTAATACATTTATTTGAATCTACCAAATATTCTATACAATTATTAATAACGCGCGCGACCCACGAGTTCTTTTTTAAAAGTCACCGTCTATTATTGTTCCAATGATTCGGTCTACAACCTGATCGAAATAAGGGAGACGCAGAAAACAATTGTGGCGAGTTATCACATCGTCACAGTTAAATTGGCTGACGATATGTGTAACGAAATACGATTGTTGTGACAATGGCGAATTGGGAGATAATTTTAAAAAGACCTTACCTGTATGAGGTGCCAAAGATTTCGAATGTTCCATCATCAAGCTGCCATTATTCTGTTAATATGGCGGGTCTCTATGCTCTTTACGTAAGCCTCAGGGCGTTTAGCACCAAAGTAATACCACGCATAGAGGATATTAAAAGGACGAAACATCTCGCCTTGAGGAGCCACACGGTCCATCCAAACCCGTTTTACCTTCTTATAGCCGAAAAGCGAGAAGAGTTTATCAATATCTTCAATGTCAAGATAAAGCATCACATGTTCAATCAGTGCCTCGTCGGAAATGGATTTCATTTTCGAGACATCGTAAGACCAAAAGCAATTCTCTTTCTTGAGCTTACGAAACAACTGTTGTCTGACATTATCTTTAATCTTTCGTGGGCAAAAGTACATAAAAAAGCTGAAAGTTCCAAATTTCCAAGCAGTTTTCTTACTCCGCTTTAACAAGTCGCTTGCCAATTCAAATGGGCTACTATCCTATATTGATTATCCGTTCACGTTGCAAAGATAGAAATATTTTCTGAAATATTAGTTTTTACATACATAACTACATAATAATCATTTAACCTATTGATAATCAAACTAGTAATTACCGATTCTTATTCATTCTACCTACATTTTAACTACATAAAACTACATTCTAACTACATGTTTATAGGGACGATAAGGGAGGTTGCAAAGGCGAAGAAGGGATATTGTGAGTTTTTTGCTTAGTTTTTGCAAGTAAATTCTCTAGAGAATTAAAGACTTATCTAACTTCTTAGCAATTGCCAGGACTAATGAGAGCTTTTAATTCTCTAGAGAATTTATTAAAAGCAACGAATTGTAAAGTTTGTAAGAGCCAATATTCACCTCTATCAGCTGCCTTTTCGGTCAATTTTATGTAGTTAGAATGTAGTTTTATGTAGGTAAAATGTAGGTAGGATGTAGGTATAAAGCGATGGAATTTCCTTTAAATACTGACAATCTGAAGAATTTTATGTAGATATGTAGGTAAAAATAGAAATTTGAGATACAATTTTCTAAAATATTGGTTTGTGTCAGGGCGGAAATCTCTGCGGGCGAATAACCAAAAAAGCGACAGATTCTGCTGAGAACCTGTCGCTCTTTTCACGCTTAACTATTCGTTTTCTCTGGAATAGTGTTTAGAGTGTGTCGCGCTCGTCGATCTTAAAGGCCTTGTTTTCTTCCTTCATGTAGACCTGCAGGTCGCTGAAATAGCCAGTTTCCTGAATCTTGGAGAGGTTGGTCTTGGCCTCCTCCTCTGCCAGATACTCCTTGGCACTGGCCAGATGGTTGGTAAACTCCAATTTCTTTTTCTCTGTGTCCAATACTGAGATCCACTCATCCTTCAGGCGGTCTCCGATTACGAATTTTTTACTCATAGCTGTTTATATTTAAAAAGTAGTTTGTTTGTTTGACGGTGCAAAGATACACTCTTTCTTCCAAAGTTGTATCGTTCAACCTCAGAAAAACCGTGCAAACGTTTGAGTGAACACAGAGGAAATGATTACTCTGCTTCGAGCAGGAGGACGCGACTGGACCAGTCGTTTTTCTTCGACCATTCAGGTTCGTTGCGATAGGGCATTTCAAGGCCGTGGTTCATGAGATAGGCTCCGCTGAAGGTCTGGCCCTCGATATCGAGAGGCTTCAGATCGATGCGGTTGAGCTCGTGAATCTTATAGCGCTTGTTGGCATCAAGACCAGCCATCTTCACACGAGGCAGATGCTCGTTCTGGAACGATTCGGTCTTCCACCAAAAGAAGACAGACTTCGACTTCTGCTCATTGACGTACATGAGTGAGGCGAGACCCACCTTATCGTATGGCGATACCAAACGATAAAGGTCGCCAAACTGTACGATGGGACGAATCTGCTTATATTCTGCAATCGCCTTACGACAAAGGGCCTTCTCATCGTCCGTCATGTTCTTGGGCTGAATCTCCATACCCAAACGTCCACTCATGGCCACATCGATGCGATACTTCATAGCGGTGGTACGGAAGACGGTGTGATTGGGTGTTGCAGAGATATGGCTGGCCATTGCGATGGCAGGGAAGAAATAGCTGGTGCCCCACTGCATATAGATGCGCTGGAGGGCATCGGTATTGTCTGAAACCCAGAACTCGTCGAAATAGGGGAGCACACCCCAGTTGGCGCGTCCGCCACCAGAAGCACAGGCTTGAATGGTGAGGTCGGGATATTTCTCACGTATCCGTTGGCAGGTCTTTTCCAGACCACGATGATACTCGATGTTGAGGTGGCTTTGGTCGTTCATCGTGAGATACTGCGAACCATGATTCAAAATCGGCATGTTGGCATCCCACTTAATATA
>JAEEGH010001821.1_pt1 | contig 60004 bp, 45 predicted proteins | sample 9134181 | NCBI WGS metagenome assembly JAEEGH01 (sample SAMN16246544, study PRJNA631951) | gut metagenome | biome: gut microbiome; feature: rumen; material: DP-attached | host: Bos | place: Iran: Karaj | collected 2018-10
ATCGGACATCACCCCAATAGCGAACTCTTCTCGCCTTGGCTCAAGACCAACGAAGAGGGCTACATCATGACAGAAGGCGACTCTCCCCGTACAAATGTGCCTGGAGTCTTTGCTGCAGGCGATGTGGCCGACCCGCACTATCGCCAGGCAGTCATAGCTGCCGCAAGCGGAGCGAAGGCTGCGATGGAAGCAGAAAAGTATTTAGCACAATGAACAAGTACCAGCTTTATAAACTAATCTGCAAGAATGCCGACCTGAAAGAAGAGCGGCACCCGATGCTCGACAAGAATCGCTTCATGAAGTTCCTGATGGCTTTCATGTGGCTATATTATGCCGCCATCCTAATCTTCATGGGTGTCGTGATGGCGATGGGCATGAAGAACAGCTACAATGGAGTGGCAGCATTCCATGTCTTCGACGGCGGCTTGCTTTACATATTGATAACAGACTTCTGGGTGCGATTCATTCTACAAGAGACGCCGGCACAGCAAGCACAGCCCTATGCCTTGCTGCCTGTCCGCAGAAGTTTCCTGATGAACGTCTATCTCACTCGTTCAGGCCTTGCCTGGGGCAACCTTTATTGGTTCTTCCTGCTTGTACCGTTCGGGCTTATCGCGATTGCCGTTCCTGCCGGATGGATTGCCTTCTTTGGGTGGCTGCTCGGCTGGTGGCTGCTTCTGGTTGCCAACGGCTATGCCTATCTCTTCTGCCGAGCCCTTATCCTGAAGCACATGGCTTGGCTGCTTTTGCCCCTTGCCATTCACGGAGCTTTGCTTGCCATCATGCTCGTGCCCGACAACAACCCGCTCGACATGCCCTGCACCCTCTTCTTGTACGACTTCCTGCAATGGAAGTTGTGGCCCTTCCTCCTGGTTGGTGCTCTCATCGCTCTGTTGTATTGGGCAAACTACAAGCTGCAGATGGGAATGGTGCACGACGAGATAGGAAAGAAGGAGGAGAAGGAAATCAAGCACGCCACGCAGTTTAATTTCCTGAACCGCTACGGCAAGCTTGGCGAGTACCTGAAGCTCGAAGTCAAGCAACGCCTCCGCAACAAGACGGTGAGGATGAGCTTCCTTGCCGGCTTGTCCATGATGGTGCTGTTCAGCGTCATCATGTACTTCAGCGATGTGTACGACAACAGCTTCATGCGCTCGTTCATTTGTCTCTACAACTATATTGTCTTGGGCATGATGACGCTCGTGATGATTATGTGCTACGAAGGAAACTACATCGACGGACTGATGAGCCGCCGCGAGAGCATCCTGCAACTGCTCACGGCAAAGTACTACTTCAATGTCGCGCTGTTGCTCATTCCGCCCATCATCCTGCTGCCCTTGATGATAATCGGCAAGATGTCCGTCTGGATGAACGTCGGCTACTTCTTCTTCACGGCAGGCGTGCTCTACCCTCTCCTCTTCCAGATGGCCGTCTATAACGACAACACGCTTCCCATGAACACAAAGATAACAAGCAAGCAGGGCAACACGGCTCAGCAGATTGTCAGCATCGTCATCCTCTTCCTGCCGATTGGTTTGGAAAAGGCTGCTACGGCTTTGCTCGGCGAGCCCTGGGGATATGTCTTCCTCGCGGTGCTCGGCATCATTGGTGTGGCAACGCATCAATACTGGCTGCGCAATGTCTATACACGCTTCATGGCCAGACGATATAAGAACATGGAAGGCTTCCGTGCCTCAAGACAGAGTTGAAAAATAGAAAAGGTAAAAAATGAAAAAGATATAGAGATGGACATTATTATAAAAGACCTCAAAAAGACATTCGGCGAGAAGGTTGCCGTAGACATTCCCGACCTGACCATCCACAGCGGCGACCTGCTGGGACTTGTCGGCAACAACGGAGCGGGCAAGAGCACACTCTTCCGCCTCATACTCGACCTCATCAAGGCTGATACGGGCACCGTTCACATGAAGGGGTTTAATGTTGATGTCAATGTGGCAGAGACAGAGGTGTGGAAAGACTGGACAGGCGCTTTCGTGGACGAGAGCTTCCTCATAGACTACCTGACGCCCGACGAGTACTTCCAGTTCATAGCCCGCCTCACAGATACCAGCGACGAGCAGCTGCAGGAGTTCCTTGCCCAGTACCAACACTTCATGGCCGACGAGCTTGCTGGCCAGAAGAAGCTCATCCGCACACTCAGTGCCGGCAACAAGCAGAAGGTTGGCATCATGGCTGCTATGCTCCTGAAGCCTCAGGTGCTCATCCTCGACGAACCCTTCAACTTCCTCGACCCCAGCAGCCAGAATGCCATCAAGCATCTGCTGAAGAAGTACAACGAGGAGACCGGCGCCACGATTCTCGTCAGCAGTCACAACCTGCAACACACTGTCGATATCTGTCCGCGCATCGTGCTGCTCGAACACGGCAAGGTGATTCACGACATCGACAACAAGGAAAAGCAGGCACAGACAATCCTTGAGAACTACTTCGAAATAAACGACTGATGACTGGGAGATTCACATTCCGCCGGTGCCACATCCTTCATATGCAGGTTGCGTATGAAGAGACGCAAGTTGCAGATGTCCGTACGCAGGCTGCGGCTCTTGATACGCAGGCTGCGGCTCAAGAATTGAGAACGGCAGAAAAGTGAATTCCCTACAGGACGACAGACTTCCCCAAACAGAAGAATCAAGAATATGAGAAAGGCCATCCTCCTCTTGCACCTTGCCCTTTGGTCCTTGCTCCCGACATCGGCGCAAACTGACCTGCGCATCCTCAACCATCTCTCTGTGGGAGCAGAGGTGGGGACGATGGGCGTGGGCATAGACCTCAGCATGCCGATTACGCCTTTTGTCGACGTGCAGGCAGGCTTCTCAATGGTTCCAAAGACATCGTTCAAGACTTCCCTCGGCATGAACGCGCCTTATCCTGGCATCGACAGGGTTCCCGTAAAATATCAGGGCTTGATGAAGAACGGGAAAGTGCTGGTCAACGTCATGCCCATCCCCGTCCTCACAAGTTTTCATATTACCGCCGGTGCCTACATCGGCTCCGACGATATTATGGGCCTCTACAACCCTGAACCTATGCCGGCTGAGATTGCGGCATACAACGGCATGAATCCCGACAACAAGCTGGGGCTGGCTCTTGGAGACTATCTGCTCGAGCCTGATGCTATGGGCAACATCGATGGGAAGCTCAAAGTCTTCAAAGCAAAGCCCTATGTGGGCATAGGCATAGGCCGAGGCGTCCCCAAACGCAGGATTGGCTTCAAGTTCGACATAGGTTGCGTCTTCTGGGGAAAGCCCACGGTATATTGCAACGACATGGAGGTGTTCGATACCGACGAAGGCGGCAAAGGCAAAGATGCCATGAGAATCATCACAAAGTTCAAGTTCTATCCTGTCATGAACTTCCGCCTGTGCGGCAGAATCTTCTGACAAACAGTAAAACGCAAATCGCAGAATCGTAAATGAAATACATACCTCGCGGCATTCCTTGCCTGATAGTCACCGTCTGTCTCTTCGGTTACCTGTCCTTGGTGATGGGGTTCACGAACATGCTCAACACTATCATGAGGACAGCCCACGACCTTCTGCTCAACACCGTCTTCTACCTCATGGCGATGTGTGTGCTGACAGGGGCCTTGAGCCGCATCTTCAGCGTCTTTGGCGTAGTCGACCTGCTGCAAAAGATGCTCAAGCCTGTGCTGCGACCCCTCTTCAACCTGCCCGGCGTCTCTTCCGCCGGAGCCTTGATGACATTCCTCAGCGATAAGCCGGTCATCATTTCTGTGGCGAAGAACCCCCTCTTTGCCCGCTACTTCAAACGCTACCAGCACATCAGCCTCGTGAACTTCGCCGGCAGCTATGCCATGGGCTTGCTCGTCATCATCTTCATGATGGGGCACGGCTTCTATACCGAGCCGCTCTATGGACTCGTGGGAGCCATCATCGGCAGTATCATTGCGACAAGACTGATGCAGAGACTCGTGCTCAAGGAGTTCCCTCATTACAAGGATGAAGACGTCATGGAAGAGAATGGCCAACGCTCAATGGTCAATGGTGAATTGAAACGCACCCCCTATGAGACCGTTCCCGACGACCCCAGGCAAACCCTCTTTGTGCGAGTGCTTGATGCGCTTCTCGACGGAGGCAAGAGCGGCGTCGAGGTCGGCCTTGCCATCATACCAGGCGTGCTCATCATCTCAACGCTCGTCATGATGTTCACCTTCGGCACAGACCCCGAGACAGGGACATATACGGGAGAAGCCTATCAGGGAACGGAACTCCTGCCGCTGCTGGCCGGTCGTCTGGGCTTTGTCTTCAAATGGCTCTTTGGCTTCAATGCCAGCGAACTCGTGGCCTTCCCCATCACGGCGCTGGGAACGGTGGGAGCCGCCCTGGGCCTCATACCAGAGATGATGAGCAAAGGCATCATAGACAGCAATGCGATTGCCGTCTTCACAGCAATGGGAATGTGCTGGAGCGGCTTCCTCAGCGCCGATGCCGCCACACTCGACTCCCTCGGCTACCGGCACTTCATCTCACGTTCCTTCACCTGCACTTTCATCGGAGGCATTGTGGCAGGCATCATCACACACTGGTTATTCTTTCTCATAACATATCTCATAGAACTCTTAAACCCTTGAACTTTTAAACTCTTAAACTCATAAATATAACATGGAATTAGCTACGAAATACAGCCCCGCTGAGGTCGAGGCAAAATGGTACGAGTACTGGACAAAGCACAAGTTCTTTGCAAGCAAACCCGACAGCCGCGAACCCTACACCATCGTCATCCCGCCACCAAACGTGACGGGCGTGCTCCACATGGGCCACATGCTCAACAATACGATTCAGGACATCCTGATCCGCAAGGCCCGACTCGACGGAAAGAACGCCTGCTGGGTGCCCGGCACCGACCACGCCTCGATTGCTACGGAGGCGAAGGTGGTGAACCGACTGGCCGAACAAGGCATCAAGAAGCGCGACCTCACGCGAGAGGAGTTCCTGAAGCACGCGTGGGCTTGGACCGAAGAACACGGAGGCATCATCCTCAAGCAGCTCCGTAAGCTCGGAGCCAGTTGCGACTGGGACCGCACAGCCTTCACGATGGACGAAAAGCGCAGCGAGAGCGTGCTCAAAGTCTTCTGCGACCTTTACGACAAAGGCCTCATCTATCGCGGCCTCCGCATGGTCAACTGGGACCCCAAGGCTCAGACGGTGCTCTCTACGGAAGAGGTCATCTACAAGGACGAGAAGAGCAAACTGTTCTATCTGAAGTATTATGTGGACAGTCCCGTATGTTGCGTTGCCAACGCAACAGACGAAACAGGGAACATCATCCATAAGGACGAGAAGGGCTACTATGCCGTAGTTGCCACCACTCGCCCCGAGACCATCATGGGCGACACGGCGATGTGCATCAACCCCAAAGACCCGAAGAACCAATGGCTGCGCGGGAAGAAGGTAATCGTGCCGCTGGTGGGACGCGTCATCCCTGTCATCGAGGACCGTTACGTCGATATAGAGTTCGGCACAGGCTGCTTGAAAGTGACACCTGCCCACGACGTGAACGACTATCAGCTCGGCAAGACTCACAACCTCGAGACTATCGACATCTTCAATCCCGACGGCACAATCAGCGAACAGTCGCCCCTCTATGTGGGTATGGACCGCATGGCATGCCGCAAGCAGATAGTGAAGGACCTCGATGCCGCAGGCCTGCTTGAAAAGGTCGAAGACTACGAGAACAAGGTGGGCTATTCGGAACGCAATCAGGACACAGCCGTCGAGCCACGCCTCTGCAAGCAGTGGTTCCTCTCGATGAAGCACATGGCCGACATCGCCCTGCCTCCCGTGCTCGAAGGCAAGCTGAAGTTCCACCCCACGAAGTATGTCACGACCTATCGCAACTGGCTCGAGAACATCCAGGACTGGTGCATCAGCCGCCAGCTTTGGTGGGGACATCGCATCCCGGCGTACTTCATAGAGTCTCCTCTCACAGCCTCCGCTGATGGCGAGGAGAGCGAGCGCTTCGTTGTCGCCCTGACAAAGGAAGAGGCTCTTGCTAAAGCTCAGGAGAAGTTCGGCAAGGACATCACCCTGGACATGCTCCGTCGCGATGAAGATGCGCTCGACACATGGTTCTCCTCATGGCTTTGGCCCATCTCCCTCTTCGACGGCATCAACAATCCCGGCAACGAGGAAATCAGCTACTACTACCCCACGAGCGACCTCGTGACTGGCCCCGACATCATCTTCTTCTGGGTGGCTCGCATGATTATGGCAGGCGAGGAATACATGGGCGACATCCCCTTCCGCAACGTCTACTTCACGGGCATCGTTCGCGACAAGCTCGGCCGCAAGATGAGCAAGTCGCTCGGCAACTCGCCCGACCCGCTCGAACTCATCGAGAAGTACGGAGCCGACGGTGTTCGCATGGGCATGATGCTCGCTGCACCTGCCGGAAACGACATCCTCTACGACGACGCGCTCTGTGCTCAAGGTATGGCTTTCTGCAACAAGATGTGGAACGCCTTCCGTCTCGTCAAGGGATGGGAAGTCTCTGCCGACCTCGTGCAACCAGAAGCCAATGCCACTTCCATCCTGTGGATGCAGGCAAAGCTCAACGCCACATACGCCGAGATAAACGACCTCTACAGCAAATACCGCCTGAACGAGGCGCTGATGGCTGCCTTCAAGCTCTTCACCGACGAGTTCAGCGGCTGGTATCTCGAGATGATAAAGCCCGCCTATCAGGCTCCCATCGATGCCAAGACATTGGCTGCCACGCTCGACATCTTCGACCAGCTCATGCACATCATACATCCCTTCATGCCGTTCATCACTGAGGAATTGTGGCAACACATTGCCGAGCGCAAGGAAGGCGAATCGCTCATGGTTTCAGTCTTCAAGACGGCTGCCCCGACGAAGGAAGATGCCGACCTCATCCAGAAGGTGGAGGAGATGAAGCAAATCGTCAGCGGCGTGCGTGCCGTCCGTCAGAGCAAGAACATCTCGCCTCGCGAACCTCTGGCCTTGCAAGTTGTGGGAGCCGCAAAGAACGGTGTCACCAGCATGCCTGCCCTTGCCGCCATCATCGTGAAGCTTGCCGGGCTCAGCCAGATTGAGAATGTCAGCGAGAAGGGCGAAGGCACTCAGGCCTTCCTGGTTGGCACCGACGAGTACGCAGTGCCCATCGGCAACCTGATTGATGCAGATGCCGAACGCGAGAAGGCCGAGACGGAAATCAAGCGTCTGCAAGGCTTCATGGCTGGCATCGAGAAGAAGCTGCAGAACGAGCGCTTCGTGCAGAACGCCCCTGCTCAGGTTGTCGAGCTGGAACGCAAGAAGCTCGCCGATGCCCAGAGCAAGATTGCAGCCCTCGAAGCCACCCTGAAAGCTCTTGGATAACAGCATGTTACGGGAAACCGACCGACGCCGCATGTGGCCCCTCAAAACGCCGCCTGCGGCGTTGGTCATTTCCGGCTGCGGCGATGGCAATCCCCGCACGCGGCGTTTTACACCCCCTCCTGAGGGCAAAATCAAAGCCAAAATGAGAACCTTTCGTTCTTCAACAAAAAATATAAAATAATACTTTGTTTTGTTCGCACTTCTTCGTAACTTTGCAAAAGATTATGCGAGTAAAGTTATACATTATTATATATATATGTCTTCCTTTTCTGCTGCTTTCGTGCAACAGGAAGGGAACAGACCGAGGCGATGAGGCCGGCGATACGCTGCAGTTCCGCTATGCGAAGAACCTGACGGTCGTGACCTTCAAGGACCGTATGGTAGCGACGCTTCGCAATCCCTGGGACTCGACAAGCGTGCTGGGGAAATACGAACTGGAAAAGCCTCTGAGCAATATTGCGGTCTTCGGTTCGGTGCATTGTGCATTGTTCCATGAGTTGGGAGCTGATGATGTGGTTGGCGGCATTTGTGACCTTGAGTTTATCAACCAGCCGTCTATCAAGAAAGGTGTTGCCGAGGGACGCATCGCCAATCTTGGCAACAGCATGCAGCCTAATCTGGAGAAGATTGTCAACCTCAATCCCGATGCCTTGATGCCGAGTCCCTTCGAGAACAGTGGCGGATTGGGACGCGTGGAGAGACTCGGGATTCCCATCATCTGGTGTGCCGATTACATGGAGAACACCCCGCTTGGCCGAGCCGAATGGATACGCTTCTATGGGCGCCTCGTAGGTCGTGCCAAGGAGGCCGACAGCATCTTCAACACAGTGGAAGCACGCTACCAAGAACTCTGCCGGAAAGCCCGAAATGCGGAAACCAAGCCGCGCCTCCTGCCCGAGATGCCCTGGAGCGGACAATGGACGCTGCCCGGCTCCGGAAGTTCCTCGACAAGGCTCTATCAGGATGCAGGAGCGGAGTATCTCTTTGCACACCTGAAAGGCAACGGAGGCGTTCCCCTCAGCACGGAGAAAGTGGTGGACAAAGCCGTGGAAGCCGACATCTGGATCATCAAACATCACGGCAGCCTCGACCGACAGCAGATGATATCAGACACGCCCCTGCTCGCAAGCATCAAAGCCCCTATCTGGTGGTGCGACACTTCCACTACCCTACTCTACGAAGAAACGCCCTTCCATCCGGAACGACTGCTCGAGAACCTCATCAGCATCCTGCACCCCGAGCTTGGCATCCACTCAGAGCATCAATACTTTCAACAGATTAAGGATTAGAAACTGATGAAAGACAAATATAAATTGAAACTGCTGGCCGTTGCAATGGTTCTCCTTTCCATCGCAAATGTGCTTTGGGGCTCGCTCGACATTCCTGTCAAGGATGTATGGCAGATTCTTTGTGGCAAAGAGATTGACGGACATCCAGCCTGGAGCATTATCGTGCTGCAAGGACGCATTCCCCAGATGCTGACGGCGCTCTTCACCGGCACCGCCTTGGGCACCTGTGGCTTGCTGCTTCAGACAGCATTCCGCAACCCCCTTGCAGGTCCTTCCATACTCGGTATTGATGCAGGAGCAAACCTGGGCGTGGCCATCGTCCTCCTGCTCCTTAGCGGAACCGCCACCATCGGCAGTCTCACCATCGGAGGGCACTTGCTTGTCGTTACCGCTGCGATGATAGGAGCCCTCGCAATCATGGCCTTATTGATGCTGCTCAGCAGGCTGTTGCGCAGTCAGGTGATGCTCCTCATCACAGGCGTCATCATCAGTTATGTCACAAGCAGCATCATACAACTCCTCAATTACTCAGCAACGGAACAGGGTGTGCACAGCTTCGTGATATGGGGCATGGGCAATTTTGCCTCTGTCGGCATAGAGCGACTCCCCGTCTTCCTTGTGCTCTCCGCCATCGGACTGCTGCTCGCCCTCCTGCTCATCAAGCCGCTCGACGCCTTGCTTCTCGGCGACCGATATGCCGAGAACCTGGGCATCAGGATAGGAAGAGTGCGACAAATGCTTCTGCTCGTCACAGGCCTGCTCACAGCCACCACAACGGCCTTTTGCGGACCTATTGCTTTCATCGGGCTGGCTGTGCCACACCTGGCTCGTCTCTCTCTTGGGACAGCATGGCACAAAACGCTCATGCCTGCCACTATGCTTATCGGAGCCAACCTCGCCCTTGTCTGCAACCTGCTGAGCACCTTGCCACGCGACGGAAGCATCATCCCTATCAGCGTCATCACGCCACTCATCGGTGCCCCTGTCGTCTTACACGTTATCCTAAAACAAAAATCATAGCACTATGAACAAGCGATTCTTATCCTTTCTCTTATCGGCTTTCTGCCTGAGCGCCCTCGCAGACGTCAATTATCAAGTCATTCCCCTGCCTCAGCAAATCAGCTTCGACAAAAGCGGCGGCTACATGCTTCTGACCGAAGGCATGACCGTAGGCTATCCCTCAGGCAACCAGCAGATGAGGCGCAATGCCGAGTTTGCTGCCGAATACCTGAACCTTTCTCTTAAAGAAAAAGAGGATGGCAAGAAGGGAGCCGACATCAACCTCACGCTTGGCCTCAAGAGCAGCAATCCCGATGACTATGCCATCAATGTGGGCAAGAAAGGCATCACCATCCAAGGTGCCAGCGAGAGTGGTGTCTTCTACGGCATACAGACGCTCCGCAAGAGCATCATGAACGAGAGGGGCGAGATTCGCCTTCCCTATGCCTGGGTCTGCGGTTCGCCTCGCTTCAGTTACCGCGGCACGGAGCTCGACTGCGCCCGCCACTTCTTCCCGGTCAGCTTCATCAAGAAGTTCATCGACATCCTGGCCTTGCACGGCATCAACCGCTTCCATTGGCATCTGACAGACGACCAGGGCTGGCGTTTCGAGGTAAAGGCCTTGCCCGAACTGGCCCAAAAGGCAAGCATTAGGCCTTGTACGATTGTGGGAAAGAATGTAGGCCTCTCCGACCCCGACAACGCCATCTACGACGATACGCCCGAGACAGGATACTACACGCAGGAGGAGTTGCGCGAGGTGGTTGCCTATGCTGCAGAACGATACATCACGATTATCCCGGAGATTGACTTGCCGGGGCACATGATAGCAGCCCTGAGCGTCTATCCCGACCTCGGTTGCACGGGCGGCCCTTACAAGGTCTGGGGCATCTGGGGCATTGCCGACGATGTGCTCTGCGCAGGCAATCCCAAGACCCTGGAGTTCCTGAAGACCGTCTATGGCGAGCTGTGCGATGTCTTCCCAAGCAAGCTGATTCATATCGGTGGCGACGAGAGTCCGCGTGTCCGCTGGAAAGCCTGTCCGAAGTGTCAGGCGAAGATGAAGGAGCTGGGGCTGACCAAAGAGGCAGAGTTGCAGACCTATATCAACAAAGAGATGGAGGCATTCCTGTCAAAGCGCGGCCGCCAGATAATCGGCTGGGACGAGACGCTCGAAGGCGGCCTGAGCGACAATGCTGCCGTCATGAGCTGGCGCGGATACGAAGGTGGCAAAGCTGCCGCAAAGCTCCATCATCAAGTGGTTATGACGCCCACCAGCAACTGCTACATCGACTACTATCAGCTCAAGGACCAGAGGGCACAGCCTCTTGCCATCGGCGGCTATCTGCCCCTCAGCAAAGTGTATGCCATGGAGCCTGTGCCCGACGGCTTGACTCCCGAGGAGGCCAAGTACATCATAGGAGCGCAGTGCAATCTTTGGACAGAGTATGTGCTCAGTCCCGACCATGCAGAGTACATGTTGCTGCCCCGTCTGGCTGCCATGAGCGAAGTGCAATGGCTGAAGCCCGAGGCAAAGAGCTACGAGCAGTTCCTCGAGCGACTCCCTGCCCTCGAACAAGTCTATCGTCGCCTCGGATATAAGTATTGTACGACCCACGAATGATTGAACTCCGTCACCTCACCGTCGGTTACGGCGAGAAAGCCGTCCTGTCCGACATAAACCAAAGCCTCGAGGCAGGTCGCCTGGTTTGTCTGCTTGGTTCGAACGGTGTGGGCAAGAGCACCTTGCTCCGCACCCTTGCAGGCTTCCAGCCTCCGCTTTCGGGAAAGGTTCTGCTCGAAGGCAAGGACCTCGCCTCCCTCACCCTCTCCGAGCGAAGCAAGGCTGTTTCTGTGGTGCTGACAGAGCGTGTGGAAGTGCCATACATGAAGGTAGCAGACCTCGTAGGGATGGGGCGCTCGCCTTACACAGGCTTCTTCGGAACACTGACCAAAGAGGACAATGCCATTGTGAGCGAAGCCATCGAAATGGTTGGGATCGCCGACCTCGCAGCGCGAACCATCGACACCCTGAGCGACGGAGAGCGACAGAAAGCGATGCTCGCCAAAGCCCTTGCCCAGCAGACACCTGTCATCCTGCTCGACGAACCCACTGCCTTCCTCGACTTCCACGCCAAGATAAGCACGCTGCGACTGATGCTCCGCCTTGCTCACGAAACGGGCAAGACCATCCTGATGAGCACACACGACGTAGAGATGGCGCTCCGCCTGAGCGACATACTCTGGATTGTCCAGCAGGGCCAGATCTCGACCGGCACAACAGCTTCCCTCGACGAGAGCGGAATCCTCAGACAGTTCCTCGGCGACGAAGAAGTCAGCTACAACGAGACGAAATAATGCTTTCTGCCGGCTCCGATTTCCCCCCCGAACAAGCCTTAAAGATACCACTAAACTAAAGATCTCACCCCAAGCGGGGGAATCATCCTCGGCAGCAGGAGAAATGACATGCATGCCGCGCCAGGTTCTTGCTACGCAGGTTGCGTATGACGGGACGCAGGTTGCGAATGGACGAATGCAGCCTGCATTTCTTCATTCGCAGCTTGCGCATGAAGAACGAAACATGGCTGAAGGATGATTTCTGTAGCCCGCGACATGTTTGCTAACGCTCCACATTGCATTAGCAAGCATTGCACATTATGTCGGGCAGCTGGTGGAGCTTGGTCGAGTTGCTGCCCTTGATGAGGATGGTGGAGTTCGAGATGGGCTCTGCCTTCAAAGCGGCCTTCACCTCCTCGACATTCCCGAAGACTCGCATCCCCTCTTCTGCCACCTTTCCGAACTCTTCTCCGACGAGCCAGATGCGCTCCAAATCCATTCCCTTCAGCTGCTCTACGATGCGCTTATGCTCCTGAACGCTTTCTTTCCCAAGCTCTCGCATATCGCCGAGTATCACCATCTTATGCTTGTCCTCGAAGAAGGAGAAGTTGGTTAGGGCAGCCGACATGCTCGAGGGATTGGCGTTGTATGCATCCACGATAAGCCGATTGCTTCCTGCCTCCCTCAATTCGCTCCTGCTGTTGGTAGGTTTGTAGGTCGAAAGAGCGTGGTCAATCTGTTCGGGCGTGATGCCGAAATAGAGGCCAATCGTGACGGCAGCCCGAAGGTTGGCAATGTTGTATGCCCCGATGAGGTTGGTCGGAACCTGATGCCAGGCACCGTCGACATCTGCCTTCCACTTCATCTTGACGAAAGGCGTCACCTCGCACAGTCTGCCCTCGACGTATGGCAGGGCATCCTCTCCAAGCGTGAAACCGCGATGCTGCGCCATCTCCACAAGGTCGTCGTCGAAGGCATTGATGAAGATCCTCTTGCGGCGTTTGCGGAGGTCTGCATAGAGTTCGCCCTTCGTCTGCTTCACGCCCTCGAAGCCTCCGAAGCCTTCCAGGTGGGCACGCCCCACATTCGTGATGAGCCCGAAGTCTGCCCCTACGATGCGGCATAGGTCAGCAATCTCTCCAGGATGATTGGCGCCCGTCTCGATGACGGCAATATCGTGCTCCGGCTTGATGCGAAGCAGGGTGCGAGGCACGCCGATGTGATTGTTGAGGTTGCCCTCGGTGAAGAGAACCCGCTTGCCCTCGGAAAGCACGGCAGCGATGAGCTCCTTCGTCGTAGTCTTACCATTCGTTCCCGTAATCTGCAGAACCGTCTTTCCCCATGCTTTGCGATGATGGGCAGCCAGTTCCTGCAAGGCCTTCAGCACATCAGGTACAAGGATGAGCCGCCTGTCCTGCTTCGCCACCTCGGGGTTATCGACAACCGCAAAGGCACAACCCTTCTCGAGCGCCTGCACGGCATAGTTGTTCCCGTCGAACGTTTCTCCCTTCAGGGCAAAGAAAATGCTTCCTTCCGATGGTTGTCTGCTGTCTGTCGACACCAATGGATGCTCTTTATAAATGGCATATAATTCCTCTGTATTCATAGTCTTTTTCCGTTTTACGCTACAAAGTTAAACCTTTTTTCGCAAATCCTTGCCCTTTATATAAATTATGTGTAATTTTGTGCGAAATTTAAGTATATTGTGTCCGAAGCGCCATCGTATAGCATCAATGTAGGCGGCGAATTGCTCTCGCTGGAGGCACCCATCGTGATGGGCATCCTGAATGCTACGCCCGACTCTTTCTATCAGCATGACGAAGGAGCCGACGCCATTCGCCTGCGCACTCGTCAGATGCTTTCGGAGGGCGCAACCATCGTGGACGTGGGCGCATGCTCCACTCGTCCGGGCTATACGCCTCCCGACGGGAAGGAGGAGATGCGAAGGCTCAGGGAAGCGCTGGCTATCGTCCGGGAAGAGGCTCCAAAGGCTATAGTGAGCGTGGATACGTTCCGGGCAGATGTCGCCAAGATGTGCGTCGAGGAATATGGCGTGCAGATGGTGAACGACATCAGCGAAGGGGCTCTGGATGACAATATGTTCAAGACCGTGGCAGAGCTGCATGTGCCCTACATTCTGACGCACAACAAAGCACTCCCAGAGGGGGAGCAGGAAGGGGTCTCTGAGTTTCTCCGGGACATGGGCAGGAAGACAGAGGAGCTTCACGAGCTTGGCGTCTGCGACATCATCCTCGACCCTGGCTTTGGCTTCGGCAAGACACTCGAACAGAACTACATCCTCATGCGAAACCTCGAAGTCCTGCACGAACTCCATCTGCCCCTGCTTGTCGGTGTCAGCCACAAGAGCATGATATACAAGCTGCTCGAGACAACGCCCGACGGAGCCCTGAACGGCACGACCGTGCTGCACACCGTGGCCCTGCAGAAGGGAGCACACATCCTTCGGACTCACGAAGTCAGGGAAGCAATGGAATGCATAACAATTGTCGAAAAGTTGAAACGGGAGTAAATAGTAAATGGTAAATGATTAAATGGTAAATGTAAGGTGCCAACAATAAACTTCAAAGACATAATAGACATCTTCCTTGTGGCAGTTGCACTGTTCTATTGCTACAAAGTGATGAAGCAGTCGCGCTCGATGAACATCTTCTACGGCATCCTGCTCTTCATCAGCGTATGGATTCTCATCAGCAAGGTGCTCGAGATGAAGCTGCTTGGCGGCATCCTCGACCAGCTCGTGAGCGTTGGCGCCCTTGCCATCATCATCTTGTTTCAAGAGGACATCCGCCGCTTCTTCTACAACATAGGAGCCCGACAAAGAGCCCACCGCTTCCTGCGTTTCTTCAGGCTCGACAAGCGCAAGAACTCAAGCGAGTTCCGCAACGAACGCGAGACGATCTTCCCCATCGTGATGGCTTGCATGAACATGAGCAAGCAACGGGTTGGCGCACTCATCGTCCTGCAGAACGACCTTCCCTTGGGCGACTTCATGCGGACAGGCGAAGAGGTTGACGCGAAGATAACACAACGACTCATCGAGAACATCTTCTTCAAGAACAGCCCTCTGCACGACGGAGCAATGGTGATAGCCAATGGCAGGATTGCAGCAGCATCGTGCATCCTGCCCATCAGCCACGACCTCGACATCCCCAAGGAGTTCGGCCTCCGACACCGTGCCGCAAAAGGCATCAGCAAAGAGACCGACGCCCTGGCTATCGTGGTCAGCGAAGAGACGGGCAACATCACAGCTGCCTACTCCGACATGCTCCGCTCTCATCTCTCTGCAGAGGAATTGGAGACAGTATTGATGAAAGGCAAGTTCTAAGAACAGCATCAGATTACTCACAACACTCAGAACACTCAAATTACTCAGAATGATATCACTATGAAACTAATGGAACAAATCATCGCTCGAGCCAAGTCATGCAAGCAGCGCATCGTGCTGCCGGAAAGCTTGGAGGAGCGAACACTGACAGCTGCCGACAGAGCGTTGGCAGACGACCTGGCCGACATCATCTTGATTGGCGCAGAGAAGGAAATCTTAGCCCTGGCTGACAAGCTTGGACTCACGCACATCGGCAAAGCAACAATCATCGACCCAGCCACAAACGACAAGACTGAGACATACGTCCAGCTCCTTTACAACCTTCGCAAGAACAAGGGCATGACCGAGGAAGAGGCACGTGCGAAGGTGCTCGACCCGCTCTACTATGGCTGCCTCATCATCAAGAATGGCGACGCCGACGGACAGATTTCGGGAGCTCTCTCAACGACGGGAGACACGCTGCGTCCTGCCTTGCAAATCATCAAGTGTGCGCCTGGCGTGAGCTGCGTGAGCGGAGCAATGCTGATGATTACGCCAGCCACACAGTATGGCGAGGATGGCGTGCTTGTGATGGGCGACGTTGCTGTCACCCCGATGCCCGACGCCAACCAGCTTGCACAGATTGCCATCTGCACAGCACAGACAGCTCGCAGCGTGGCAGGCTTCAAGGAGCCTCGCGTCGCTATGCTCAGCTTCAGCACGAAGGGCAGCGCAAGTCACGAGGTAGTGGACAAAGTGGTGGAAGCCACCAAGATTGCCAAAGAAAAAGACCCGAGCCTTCATATCGATGGCGAGTTGCAGGCAGATGCCGCTCTCGTGCCAAGCGTTGGAGCGAAGAAGGCTCCCGGAAGCGACATCGCAGGCAAAGCCAATGTGCTTGTCGTACCTTGCCTCGAGGTAGGCAACATCGGCTACAAGCTCGTGCAGCGCCTCGCCGGAGCCGAAGCCATAGGTCCCATCCTCCAAGGCATCGCCCGCCCCGTCAACGACCTCAGCCGCGGCTGCTCCGTTGATGATATATATAAAATGATTGCCATCACATCTTGCCAAGCGCAAGATGCGAAGTGAAAAGTGAAGAGTGAAAAGTGAAAAATCAAAGTTACAAGAATCACTGATTATGTACGAGAACGAAAAATCTCCTCTTTCGCAGAAGAGTGAAGCCTTTTCGGGAAGAATAATCAAAATGGTTCGATTCCTCAATAATGAAAAGGATAGGTGCCTAAGTTCGTTGTACAATCAGGTTCTGCGTTCAGGGACATCAATTTCTGCTAACATTGGTGAATCACAATTCGCTCAGAGTCCTGCGGACTTTGTCACAAAACTTCACATTGCACTGAAAGAGGCCAACGAAACACGTAAGTGGCTCAATATGCTTATGTCGGCAGATTGCTTGACAACAACTCAGTTCGAGAGCATGAATGCCGATTTAAGCGAAATAATAGCCATGCTTGTCTCATCAATAAATACATCAAAAAGAAATCAAAGTATAATCATAAACAAAGGTGAATAGCGAAAGTGTCAATCTAAGATATGTTATTCTTATTTTTCACTTTTCTCTTTTCACTTTTCACTTAAACAATATGAAGATATTGGTTTTAAACTGCGGCAGCAGTTCTATAAAGTATGCACTTTACAACATGGACGACCAGTCCGTCATCACGAGTGGCGGCATTGAGAAGATTGGTCTGCCCGATTCGTTTATAACTGTCAAGCTCAATGGCGAGAAGCACAAGTGGGAGCATCCCATAGGGGAACACACCGCTGGCGTGCAGTACATCTTCGAGGTGCTGACCACAGGCGAGTATGCCGTGCTGAAGAGCCTCGACGAGCTTGATGCCGTGGGACATCGCATGGTGCATGGCGGAGAGAAGTTCAACAAGTCGGTTCGCCTGACGCCTGAGGTGATGAAGGCTTTTGCTGAGTGCAACGACCTCGCTCCCCTTCACAATCCTGCCAACATCAAGGGCGTGAATGCAGTCACAGCGCTCCTGCCCAACATTCCGCAGGTCGGCGTGTTCGACACCGCTTTCCATCAGACGATGCCCGATTATGCCTATATGTATGCCCTCCCCTACAACCTCTACAAGGAGTATGGCGTGCGTCGCTACGGCTTCCATGGAACGAGCCATCGCTATGTGAGTCAGCGTGTCTGCGAGTTCCTCGGCTGCAAACCCGAGGAGAAGCGTATCATCACTTGCCACATCGGCAACGGCGCCTCGATTGCTGCCGTGAAGTATGGCAAGTGCGTGGATACCTCGATGGGCTTGACGCCTCTCGAAGGCTTGATGATGGGCACACGCACCGGCGACATTGATGCTGGGGCAGTCACCTACCTGATGGACAAGTTCAGCCTTGACACGAAGGGCATCAGCGACCTGCTGAACAAGAAGTCGGGCCTGGCTGGTGTGAGCGAAGGGAGCAGCGACTTCCGCGACATCCTTGCCGGCATTGCTGCAGGCAACGACAAGGCGCGTCTGGCGAAGGAGATGTACACGTATCGCATCAAGAAGTACATCGGGGCATACGCCGCAGCAATGGGAGGCGTGGACATCATCCTCTTTACCGGCGGCGCTGGCGAGAACCAGTGGGAAGTGCGCGAGGGAGCGACGAACGGGCTGGAGTACATGGGCGTCAAGATGGACGTGACGAGGAACCGCAGCTGCCGTGCAACGGAGGCCATCCTCAGTGCCGACGACAGCCAGGTGACCGTCTGCTGCATACCCACCGACGAGGAGCTGATGATTGCCCTCGATACGCAAGCCCTTTGCTAAAGACTGATTCGAAGACTCCGGACAGAGACATATAAAACTAAGCGTGCCTAGTTCGTAAACTAAGCACGCTTATTTTGTATACAAGGCACGCGATGTTGGCAAGCTTAACTGCTTCCTGCCTTTCTTGTGCGCAGGAGCGTCATTCCGTTACAATCCTCAGCTCCTTGCCTTTCGCGAGGTCTTCGTGCTTGACGAACCAGCCTTGCAGCGGTTGGCCGCCTATGGAGATGCTCTTTATCTTCTCGCCCTTTCCCTCTTTTATGATGTCGAACTTCTGTCCGTCGCCAAGGGTGAAGTGTACTTTGTCGAAGAGCGGGACGGTCACAATGTACTCCGGGTCGGCGGGTGAATAGGTGTAGATGCCGATGGCGTTGAGCACATACCAGGCCGACATCTCGCCAGCATCGTCCATTCCGGCGTATGCGAGGCCTTCCTTTCCCATTCCGTAATACTCGTGCATGAGGGTGTTGAGGACGTGCTGCGCCTTCTCTTGCTTGTCGATGAAATAGTAGGTAAAGGGGATGCTGTGGCCGGGCTGGTTGCCGTGACAGTAGGTGCCGAGGTAGCCTGTCAGGTTCCATGCCTCATATCCGCCGCAAGGAGTGGTGAAGAGCGAGTCGAGCTTTTGCTCCACAGCCTGCTTCGAAGGATAGAGCGCCACCATTCCCATGGGGTCGTGAGGAGCGAAGAAGAGCGAGTTCCACGCATCTGCCTCGCGATACATATATTGATAATATGGATAATTGGGGCGGAAGTCCTCTATCCAGACGCCTTTCCCATCGCGCAGCACCTTGCCTCGCCAGAAGCCAGTCGAGGCATCGAAGAGCGTCTTGTAGTTCTGCGAATGCTTGAGCAGCAGCTTCTCGTTCTTCTTGTCCTTCAGCTCGCGGGCAACGAGGGCCGTAGCGTAATCATCATAGGCATACTCAACGGTCTTGGTGACTGAGCCCTTATACTCGTCTTCGGTAGGCACATTCACGGTGTCTTTCTCCGAAATCCAGCCCCGCTCCAGGTATTCATCGAGATAAGGCCGTCCGCCTCTGCCAGGAACGGTGGCGTTCTTGAGCATGAGAGCAAAGGCGCTTTTGAGGTCGAAGTTGCGGATGCCTCTGAGCCAAGAGCCTGCCACGAAAGCGGATGCATGGTCGCCATGGAAGAAAGAGGGCATGTAGCCGCCACGCACCTCGCCCCTCTCGATGCAGGAAAGGATGATGTCGTTTGCCACCTCGGGTGTCACCATGCCCAAGAGGATGAGCTTGTTGCGATAGGTGTCCCAGAAACTGGGATTGGTGTAGAAGCGATAGTCTGCCTTCACCACCTCGCCCGCATCGTTGCGATGTTCGCCGTTCACGTCGGTACGAAGGTGCGGGAAGAGGAAGACGCGATAGAGTGTGGAGTAGAGCATCGTGCGTTCCGCCTCTGTGCCGCCTTCCACCTGGATGTGTCCGAGCACATCCTCCCAAATCCTGTCTGCATCGCGGCGCACCGCATCGAATGTCTTGCCTGCCAGCTCAGCCTCGAGGTTCGCCTTGGCATTCTCTATGCTGACGAAGGAGAAACCTATCTTGAGCTCGAGCGGGCGGTTGGCTTTCGGTTCCTTCAGGCGTATCATGCCGACTGGAAGGCTGCCTTGCTGTCTCCCCCTGAACGAATTGCCCTCGGAAGTCTGTCCGCCCACTTCCTCCAGGCTCTCTATGTCCTCCGATAGTTCGGCATAGAAGTAGATGCGCCCTTCGCCGTCCTGAAAGCCCTCGATGGCATTGTCCTCTTGGGCGCGTTTCAGTTCCCAACGACGGGGCTGATTGTTGGAGCGGGCAATGTCGATGAGAACTTGCCTCTCGTCGCCTTCGCGATAAGTGTAGCGATGATAGCCGCAATGCAGCGTCGAGGTCAGTTCCACTTTCACCTTGTACCTGTCGAGAAAGACGCGATAATAGCCTGGATGCGCCTCCTCCTCAGTATGACGGAAGAGCGACCTGTAGCCGGCAGGCGTGGGTTTCCCCTCTTTCGTGACGGGCAGGATGGGCAGATGCAGGAGATTCCAATGCCCCTTGCTGGTGTGGGCAAAGCCATAGATAAAGGAATCCTCATACTGATAGCCCGAGCCGCTGCGATACATCGTGACGGGCGTGAGCTGCACCATCGCATTCGGTAGCGCTGCTCCGGGGAATGTTTCTGCTCCCCAGGGGCGCTTTTCCTCTGTCCGGATATAGCCGAGTTCCTCCGGCGTCCATAAGGTTGTGGTGCCCATGAAAGGATTGACATACTGCGTCACGCCCTCGGCAAGTGCGCGACCAAACGTACTGACACATACTAAGCTAAGAAGAATTACCCTGAACATATAACTTTATTTTTGATTACCTTTTGCTCTGCAAAGGTACGAAGAAGCGCAGACAATACAAAATATTTCACTTTTTTTTATTGTTACCCCTCCTCGGCTTTCGGCCACTCCACACATCTTAGGGGCGGAGAGCAGGACAGCAATTAAATCTTTACAAAAAACTTGACACGCAAGGCTTGTTTATTCATGCTGATGCACGGGAAAAAGTGATGCCAAGTTGGGCAAAAACAGATGCCGGCTGCCAGGATGCCAAACGCCGCACGCGGAATTTGCCATCGCCGCACGCGGAATTGGTCATCGCCGCACGCGGAAATCGCCATCGCCGCAGGCGGCGTTTGCAGCCACCGCAAGCCACGTCTTATCTCGCTCTGTATTAAATACTTGGAAAAGCCTTGAAATAATCCCAATCAACGGCCTTCACATCTTCGCCCTCCTTTTCCTAACCGACACACTTCATCGGCCGGCCCGACAAAGGACATCAGACCAAAATCTTTACATTCCGGCTTACTTTTCCCACACGAAGCGGTAGGCAAAGCGGCGGTTGGGTGCGGTGTCGCCGGTGGTGGAGACGGAGATGATGTCGCCCGGAAGGGTGGGATTGTCGGCCCACTTGAACGACAGGCTGAAACGCTTTCCCGTCTTGCCGAGCAACTTGCGCGGGATGGCCACCTCAACGCACTTCTCCCCTACCGCAACATCCCAGTCCTTTTCGAACTTCGGAGTTACCAGTCTTGAATCTTGGATTCCGATGTCATATTTCCCGTCCTCGTCGGTGTCGATGTAGAGCAACATCCAATTCGGGTCTGTGCTGGGCGTAAGCGGCTGGGCTGTCTCGGCAGCAAAGTAGACGTTCTTCTTGTCGACTGCCACAAGGCATCGCACGATGTCGTTACGACCGGTATTGTCTGTGTAGTGAAGGTCGCCGTAGCCGTTGTGGTCACGATGAATGACGTCCCCACGGGTGTCGAGGAAACTGCTGTCGGGCTGCCATTCGTCGAGCTTCCCGTCGAGCGTAATCTGCTGATAGCCACGATGTACGGGCATGGGCGCTACGCCTTTATAGCGACGGATGTTCTGGACCATCTGCATGTAGTAGTTGTCCGTCCAGCCGCCTTTCATGGGCGCGATGGTCCTGTTGAACTCAGCATTGTACTGGTCCACAAAGTAGAAAGGATTCTCCTTCCTGCCAAGGAAATCGATGTGCATGTCCGCTTGCCCCGACGGGTCTTTGCCGTTCCGGTACTTGCCTGCAGTCCACTCGTTCCAGTCGTTGAGGTAGATGAAGTCGGGGTCAACTTGAAGCGCCTCGTCCCAGCGGTCCTGGAAATAGATGCCGTACTGCGTGGGATTCTCCTTTTCCTCACCAAGCCATGGCACGAAGGCACGACTTGGCATGTCCTTTCCGTCAAGTTCCGGCTCCAATGTCTCGCGTCGCCAACTTTTTCCGGTAATGCTGATGGGATGCTGGGCAGGCGTGACAGCCATCTCTTCGAGGCGTCCCTGATGCTTGGAGCACAGCTCTTCAGGCTTGAGGGCTGCCACATTCTTGTCGTTCATCTCGTAGCCGAAACTCCACTTGTCCTCGCCTCCCACATAGGGTGCTCCAGCCCAACTCTTGTAGCCCCACCACATGTTGCGAAGGGTGAAGAACGCTTTCACCTCGTCGCTGTAGTCTGTCTTGCCCTTTTGTCCGCCATTGGGATTGGCATCGACAGAGGGTGTGGCGTTGTAAAGCAGCAATGGTTTGCCATCCCAATAGAACCAGCAGTCCTGGTAGCGAGGCGTCTTGTAGAAGCGTTCGTAGAGGCTCTGAACGACGTCTATCACATTGCCGTTGAAGGCCCAAAAGCAGAACTTGGGCACCTTGTTGCCAAGGGCCTTCATCTCTTGCATGGTTGTGAACAGGACCTCCCACTCGTCCCAATAGCAGACGGCGTTTGTGACATCCATGATGAGTACGTCAACACCCGCATCGGCCAGCATCGAGAGGTCGTGGAAGCAGACGTATTTGTCCTGGCTGAGGAAGTAGCCGTATTCGGGTTCGCCCCAATGATAAGTGGCGTAGGGGAAGTCGGGCTCGCCCTTCGTGCGCATGGGATTCTCCTCGAGCAACTTCGTCACATCGTAGGTGTAGGGCTGTCCGTTGTGAAGGTTTTGGGTGTGCCACGTGATATAGAAAATGCCCACAGTCCGCGGCTTGTCCGTCTTGAGCGGGCATTCCTCGGCGGTAGGCAAAGTGCGGCCAAGATTGTCCTTCGCAACCCAAGAGCAGCCTCCCCCGTCCCCTCCAAAGGAGGGGAGAACGGAAAGCGCACAGAAGATTGCAAATGCTGTATAAAAACGTAAAGTATTCATTTCACGATTCACCCCTCCTTTGGAGGGGAAGGGGGAGGCTTTACTCTTTGTTCGCCCTCTTCCTCTCCAGATGGTCGAGGATAATCTTACGCATGCGCATGCTCTTGGGCGTTACCTCTACATATTCATCGGCCTTGATGTACTCGAGGGCCTCTTCCAGCGAGAAGATGGTGGCTGGGATGATGTGCGCCTTCTCGTCGGTGCCGCTTGCACGGACATTGGTCAATTGCTTTGCCTTGCATACATTGATGACGATGTCGTTCTCGTGAACATGCTCGCCAACAACCTGACCTGCATAGACCTGGTCCTGCGGCTCGATGAAGAAGCGGCCGCGGTCCTGCAAATGGTCGATGGCATAGGCATAGGCGTTGCCGCTTTCCAGAGCAATGAGGGAGCCGTTTACGCGTCGGTTGATGTCGCCTTTGTAGGGCTGGTATTCCTTGAAACGATGTGCGATGATGGCCTCGCCCTGACTGGCTGTTAGCATGTTCGTGCGCAAGCCAATGATGCCGCGAGAAGGGATGAGGAACTCGATGTTGACGCGCTCTCCCTGGCTCTCCATACTTGTCATCTCGCCTTTTCTGCGAGTCACCATATCAATCATCTTGGAGGCGAACTCCTCGGGCACATTGATCGTCATCTCCTCGATGGGTTCGCACTTCACGCCATCTATTTCCTTATATATCACTTGTGGCTGACCGACCTGCAGTTCGTACCCCTCGCGACGCATGGTCTCGATGAGGACAGAGAGGTGCAGCACTCCCCTACCCGACACAATCCAGCGGTCCGTATAACCTTCGGGCACCTCAACGCGCAGGGCAAGGTTCTTCTCGAGTTCGCGCTCCAGACGGTCACCGATGTGACGGCTCGTGCAATACTTGCCTTCCTTGCCGAAGAAGGGCGAGTCGTTGATGGTAAAGAGCATGGACATCGTCGGCTCGTCGATGCTGATGGGAGGCAGAGGCTCGGGATTCTCGAAGTCGCAAAGCGTGTCGCCAATCTCGAAGCGCTCCAGGCCGACAATCGCACAGATGTCGCCCGAGCTGACCTCCGACGTCTTCTGTCGGCCCATACCCGTGAAGGTGTGGAGCTCCTTGATCTTCGTCTTCTCCATCTGGCCATTGCGATGGGCAATGGTGATGTTCATGCCTTCTTTCAAAGTGCCCCGATGCACGCGCCCCACGGCAATGCGCCCTGTATAGGTACTATAATCGAGACTCGTGATGAGCATCTGCGGCGTGCCTTCAAGTATCTCTGGCCCGGGAATGTATTTGAGGATGCAATCCAGCAGATAAGTGATGTCCTGAGTCGGCGTCTGCCAGTCCTCAGCCATCCATCCCTGCTTCGCTGAGCCATAAATGACAGGGAAATCGAGCTGGTCCTCAGTCGCATCGAGGTCGCACATCAGGTCGAACACCATCTCGTAAACCTCTTCGGGACGGCAGTTGGGCTTGTCCACCTTATTGATAACCACGACGGGCTTAAGGCCAATCTGCAGGGCTTTCTGCAGAACGAAACGCGTCTGCGGCATCGGGCCTTCGAAGGCATCTACAAGCAGCAAACAGCCGTCTGCCATGTTCAAGACGCGCTCCACTTCGCCGCCGAAATCGCTGTGTCCCGGCGTATCGATGATGTTTATCTTCGTGTCCTTATAGTTAATGCTGACGTTCTTGGAGAGGATGGTGATGCCTCGCTCTCTTTCCAGTTCGTTGTTGTCGAGCATAAGCTCTCCTGTCTGCTGGTTCTCGCGAAAAAGATTCCCCGCCAGCAACATCTTATCTACCAGTGTTGTTTTGCCATGATCGACATGTGCAATAATTGCTATATTCCTGATGCTTTGCATACCTTTTGTTCGTATCTTTACTTTTCGGCGGCAAAAATACAAAATAATTATGAATTATGAATTGATAATTATGAATTATTTCATATCTTTGCAGGCGATTATAGACTTTCTCATGAAGAAAACGCTTTTCATACTGCTCGCTTTCCCTATCTTGGCAGGATTCTTTGCCTCATGCTCTAATGGCGAAACATACGCCGAACAGAAGGAAAAGGAGTACAAAGCAATTCAGTCGTTCCTGAAACGCGACATCGTTGTCCGTGACGAGGATGGCAATGTTGTCTGCAATGTCGGAAAGATTGAACCCATCAGCGAAGAACAATTCCTCGCTCAAGACTCTACTACCAACTTGGAGAAGAACGAATATGTCCTTTTCTCCAATTCCGGCGTCTACATGCAGATAGTACGCAAAGGCACAGGCGAAAAGCTCGAGAAAGGCAAGACGGCACGCATCATCTGCCGATTCCTGGAGTTCAACATCCTCGGCGACAGCATTCAGCTCCGCAATGACGTTAACTTCTGGCACCCAAGTCCCGACATCATGAAGGTTTCCAACAACTATGGCAGCTTTACCGCTAACTTCGACACAGAAATCAACGGCGGCGGTGCAATGTATAACATATACGGCAGCACCAGCGTGCCAAGTGGTTGGCTCATCCCCTTCTCATATATCCGCATCGGACGTCAGAATAGCGAAGATGAAGGCATAGCAAAAGTGCGGCTCATTGTGCCTCACAGCGAAGGACAGACAAGTGCCACAAGCAATGTCTATCCCTGCTTCTACGAAATCACCTTCCAGAAGATGCGCGACTAAGTGGCTGGCATCTACATTCACATCCCCTTTTGTCGGTCGCGATGCATCTATTGCGACTTCTACTCCACCACACTTGGCAAAGAGTTCATGGTTCAGTATGTCCAAGCCTTGAAGCGCGAACTCTCGCTGCGCATGCAATATATAAAAGGTACGCGCGTACATACTATATATATAGGAGGCGGTACGCCAAGCCTGCTGCCTACTGACCTGTTGAAAGAACTCTTTGAAGCCATCAGCCAGCACTTCTCGATAGACACAAAGGCAGAAGTGACGATAGAAGCAAATCCAGATGATGTGACGCAGACATGGCTGCAAGGACTTGAGGGGACACCTGTCAACCGCATCAGTATGGGAGCACAAACATTCGCCGACAAGATTCTCTGTTCCCTCGGCCGCCGACATAATGCTCAGCAAGTCATTGATGCAGTAAGGACATGCAAGGAAGCAGGCATCACGAACATCAGCCTCGACCTTATCTACGGGCTACCAGGACAGACAATGGAGCTATGGCAAAAGGATGTGGAGCAGGCTTTGAGTCTCGACATCAAGCACCTCAGTGCTTATTCTCTTTCTTATGAAGAAGGCACAAAGCTCTACAATATGCTGCGGCAAGGACTGGTAGAGGAAGCCGACGAAGAACTGTCCAGACGGATGTACGACTACCTGATGGCAGCAACAAGCAAGGCGGGGTTCCTGCATTACGAAATCTCGAACTTCGCTCTTCCCGGCTTTCATTCCCGTCACAACAGCAGTTATTGGCAAGGAACGCCCTACTTAGGGCTTGGCGCAGGAGCTCATTCTTACGATGGGGAAAGCATCCGAAGAGCCAACTTGCCCGACATCAAGGCCTACATAACTGCCAAAGAAGATGTGCCGCACGAGACAGAAATGCTCAGCGAGGAAACTCTCTACAATGAATTCATCATGACTCGCCTCCGGACATCCGCAGGAATCCCTTTGGAGGAACTTTCCGAAACAAACCGCAGCTACTGCCTCTCTATGGCTCAACCCCACCTAAGACACAAGCTCTTACACATCAATAATGAGCATCTTTGCCTTACTAAAGAAGGCATTTTCACCTCCAATGACATCATCTGCGACCTCATGAAATAGCATTTTATGTTGTTTAACATATTACAAAGCCCTTGCCATTACGGTAAATAATAGTAATTTTACGCCCGAAATTCTGTATTAATCAATATAAACAATAATTGTCATGAAGACTTACAAGACTAATGAGATTAAGAATGTTGCCATCTTGGGCAACGATGGAGCCGGCAAGACGACATTGACTGAAACCATGCTCTACGATGCAGGAATCATCAGGCGCCGCGGCAGAGTCAGTCAGCACACTACCGTCAGCGACTACTTCCCCGTAGAGCACGAATACGGCTATTCTGTCTTCTCTACCGTTTGTCATGTGGAATGGAACGGCAAGAAGATTAACTTCATCGACTGCCCCGGCAGTGATGACTTTGCAGGCGGTGCCATCACGGCGCTCAACATCACCGACACAGCTGTTATCCTGATAGGAGGATCAGCAGGCGTGGAGGTTGGCACACAGAACCATTTCCGTTGCACAGAGAAGCTGGGCAAGCCCGTCATCTTCCTCGTCAACCGACTCGACGACGAGAACCTCGACTTCGACCAACTCCTGGAACAGCTTACCAGCATCTATGGCCCGAAAGTTGTGCCCATCCAGTATCCTATAGAGACAGGCCCGAACTTCAATGCCATCATCGACGTCCTCCTCATGAAGAAGTACTCGTGGGGACCTGAAGGCGGCGAACCTAAAGTTGAAGATATTCCTGCCGACCAGATGGACAAGGCTACAGAGATGCACAAAGCACTCATTGAGGCAGCTGCCGAGCACGACGAGAGCCTTATGGAGAAGTTCTTCGAAAGCGAAGACCTGACCGAGGACGAGATGCGCGAAGGTATCCGCAAAGGACTCGCAAGTCGCGGAATGTTCCCCGTTGTCTGCGTCAATGCAGTCACCGACATGGGCGTACGCCGCTTTATGGAATTCCTCGGCAATGTCGTTCCTTTCGTTGACGAGATGCCAATGGTTAGCAATGCAAGCGGCAAGGAGATTGCTCCCGACCCCGCTGGTCCAACAAGCCTCTTCTTCTTCAAGACCGCTATGGAACCGCACATCGGTGAAGTACAGTACTTCAAGGTAATGAGCGGTACCGTTAAGGAAGGTGACGACCTCACCAATGCCGACCGCGGCAGCAAGGAGCGCATTGCACAGTTGTTCGTTTGCGCAGGTCAGAACCGCATCAAGGTGGAAGAGCTTACTGCTGGCGACATCGGTTGCAGCGTGAAGCTCAAGGATGTCAAGACTGGCAACACGCTCAACGGCAAGGACAGCGACAACAAGTTCAGCTTCATCAAGTTCCCCAACTCCAAGTATTCCCGTGCCATCCGCGCCGTCAATGAGAGCGATACAGAAAAGATGATGAACGCTCTTCAGAAGATGCGTGAGGAAGATCCGACATGGCAGATTGAGCAGAGCAAGGAGCTCCGCCAGATTCTCGTGCATGGTCAAGGCGAATTCCATCTCCGCACACTTAAGTGGCGCATGGAGAACAACGAGAAGATTCAGATTATCTTCGACGAGCCAAAGATTCCTTACCGCGAGACCATCACAAAGGCTGCCCGTGCCGACTATCGCCACAAGAAGCAGTCTGGTGGTGCAGGTCAGTTCGGTGAAGTACATCTCATCGTTGAGCCTTACGTAGAAGGCACTCCCACGCAGGAAGTCTATCGCTTCGGTGGCCAGGAGTTCCGCATCAATGCAAAGAGCGAGGAAACTATCGACCTCGAATGGGGAGGCAAGCTTGTCTTCATCAACAGTGTGGTTGGTGGTGCCATCGATGCACGCTTCATGCCCGCCATCCTGAAGGGTATCATGCAGCGCATGGAGCAAGGTCCTCTGACTGGTTGCTATGCTCGCGACGTACGCGTTATCGTTTATGATGGTAAGATGCACCCGGTTGACTCCAATGAATTGTCCTTCATGCTCGCTGGCCGTCAGGCCTTCGCCCAAGCCTTCAAGGAGGCAGGTCCGAAGATTCTGGAGCCTATCTACGACGTAGAGGTTCTCGTTCCAAGCGACAAGATGGGTGATGTGATGAGCGACCTGCAGGGACGCCGCGCCATGATTATGGGCATGAGCAGTGAGAGCGGCTACGAGAAGCTGACTGCCAAGGCTCCCCTGAAGGAGATGGCAAGCTACAGCACCGCTCTGAGCAGCTTGACTGGCGGCCGTGCAAGCTTCAACACAAAGTTCTCAAGCTACGAACTCGTTCCTTCTGATGTTCAGCAGAAGCTCATCGCTGAATATCAGGCTACGCTTAAGGAAGATTAAGCATACCTTAATTAACTAAAAAGCAAGCAAGATTGCTCGATAATCTTAAACAAGTTAAACGCCAGTGCGAAAGTGCTGGCGTTTTTCTTTATCTTTTAACATAAAGCGATACCTTTGCGATATGAAACGAAGTTACATCTGGCTTATCTGCCTTATAGTTTGCATCGCGTTTGTTGCGCTGCTATATTTGCAGGGGAGTTATGCGAAGGCAATGATCAGGATGCGTCAGGAGCAGTTCGACGAGAATGTCCTGCGCAGTCTTGACCAGGCGTCGCGCGAGTTAGAGAAAGCCGAGACTTTGCGTTACCTGCAGAAAGTGCTCAATCAGCACGAAGATGAGAACGGTACGGCTCGTGCCGACAAATTCCCCGTGGCAGACTACATACTGCCGCTCGACACCTTGTCGCAAGGCACGGGAGGCATGTCGCTTGGCACACTCACGATAAGTAAATACAATAAAGTAGCAGAGACCATCAGCAACCTGCAGAAGCAAGTCCGCGAAGCCTACATCTACGAGCAGGGCGTGCTCGACGAGGTCATCTATGCCGTCATGTATCAAGCGAGCGAGCAGAGGTTCCAGGACCGCCTCAACCCTGCTGTCCTCGATGGCTGCCTCAGAAATGCTCTCCAAGCCAACGGCATCACCTTGCCCTTCCACTTCATCGTCTATACGAGCGACGGCAGAGAGGTGTATCGATGCGAGGACTATACTGAAGAAGGCAGCGACCCGAGCTATCATCAGCCGCTCTTCCGCAGCGATCCGATGGGACAGATGGGCGACGTCGTCATTCACTTCCCCGACCAAAAGAGCTATATTCGTGGTGTGGCAAGCTATGTGGCACCTGCCATGGTCTTCACCGTCATCCTGCTCATCACGTCGCTCGTCACCATCTATCTCGTGGTCCGGCAGAAGCGCATCAGCGAGATGAAGAACGACTTCGTGCACAACATGACGCATGAGTTCAAGACGCCCATCTCCACCATATCCATTGCGGCACAGATGCTTGCCGACAAGAGCGTGAACAAGAGCGAAGAGACATACGAGCGTTTAGGCGGAGTCATTGATGGCGAGACGCGACGCCTTCGCTATCAAGTAGAGAAGGTCTTGCAGATGAGCCTCTTCGACAACAACAACATTGCGCTGAAGCTGCAAGAGCTGGATGCCAACGAGATTACGGAGAACGTGGTGGACACCTTCTCGCTGAAAGTGTCGCAAATAGGCGGTACGCTCGACATGCGGCTCGAGGCCTACAATCCCTTCATCAATGCCGACGAGATGCACTTCACGAACATCATCTTCAACCTGCTCGACAATGCTTTCAAGTACCGTCGCGAGGACGAGCCGCTGGCCATTCAGGTGCACACTTTCAACCAGGGCGAGACGCATTTCTGCATCAGCATTTCCGACAACGGAATCGGCATTCAGAAGGACAACCTGAAGCGCATCTTCGACAAGTTCTACCGTGTCCATACCGGCGACCAGCACAACGTCAAGGGCTTTGGCTTAGGCCTGGCATACGTGCAGAAGATGGTGGAACTGCATCATGGCACCATTAAAGCCAACAGCGAACTTGGCAAGGGAACGAAATTCACCATAACGCTACCATTAGCGGAAGACTAAGGACATTCAACTCTTATCAGTGAACAAATAATAATCATTAACTAATATCTTAAAGACTATGGAAATGAAGACAATGGAACAGAAACTGCACATTCTGCTTTGCGAAGACGAAGAGAGTCTCGGAATGCTTGTTCGCGAATACCTTGAGGCAAAAGGCTACGATGCCGAGCTCTTCCTCGATGGCGAGGCTGGCTATCGTGCCTTCATGAAAAGGAAGTACGACATGTGTCTGCTCGACGTGATGATGCCCAAGATGGACGGCTTTGCCCTGGCGAAGGAAATCCGTCTGGTCAACACCGAGGTGCCCATCATCTTCCTGACGGCCAAGAACCTGAAGGAGGACATACTGGAAGGCTTCAAGCTCGGAGCCGACGACTACCTGACGAAGCCTTTCTCGATGGACGAGCTCGTCTATCGCATGGAGGCCATCCTCAGGCGTGTGAAGAGCAAGGAGCAGAAGAACCTGACACGCTTCCAGCTCGGCAAGTTCATCTTCGACACCCAGCGTCAGGTATTGCTTTTCGGCGAAAAGCAGACAAAGCTCACCACAAAGGAAAGCGAGCTGCTCACCATGCTCTGCATGCATGTCAACGATGTTCTGGAGCGCGACCTGGCACTTAAGACAATCTGGATGGACGACAACTACTTCAATGCCCGCAGCATGGATGTCTATATCACGAAACTGCGCAAGCTGCTCAAGGACGACCCCGAAATCGAAATCAACAATGTTCACGGCAGGGGCTATCGTCTCATAATCCCCAACATGACGCAGGAATAAAGGCTGGGCTTGCTCCCATACAACCAAAGTGCCGCATCAGGATTCCCGATGCGGCACTTTTTGTATGCTGTTGAAAAGATTCTTCTTAGAAGACGTAGCCGACGGTAAGGGCGAAGTTGTGAGATGTGGTGACCTTCTCGTTGCAATTCGTACCGATGTTGGGCAGAAGACCGCCTTCGGGAGTCTCCCTGGTGGTCAGCTCGGGCGAACTCTTGTGTTTCGAGAACGGAACGAGGTCGTACATGTAGCTAACGCCCAGGTAATAATGATTGTAGTAGGCATTCACACCGATCTGAGCACCGGGCTGCAGGAGCTTACCCACATGCAGTTTCTTGTCGAAGGCAGTCATGTAAGGTGTGCTCTCGCCGAAGTCCTCAGGTCCGCGGTCTGTCTTCATCAGGCTTGCAGTATATACCTTCTTCTCGTTGCCGATGGACATGGGAATCGTGCCGTCCTGCATATGAGCGGTTGCCTTACGCTTTGCCATCACATTGAAACGGAAATTGAGGCCGACGAACGGTGCCAAAGTGAGGTCTTTCACGCCAAAAGCATTCTTGAACTGCTTGTTGATGTTCACGGGGATAGAAACCGTGAAGGCGTTGACCTTATATTGATAATACTCGTCGTGGTGCACGTTCCAGCGTTTGTCTTTGCTGTTACCCATGTGGTAGGTGAAGTTGGCACCCAGTTCCAGGAAGAGGTCTATCTTCTTTGCGATGCGCAAGTCGCCCATCCAACCTACTCCTATACCATTGAGGAAGTAATTGTTGTAGTCAGGAGAGTTTCCGAAGTTGGTGTACTTGACGATTGTGCCCGTGTAGCCAAGCTGAACGCGATGGAACGTTTTCTTGTCTGTAGGGGTTGAGGGGACAACGACTTCCGCAGTTTCATCTTCTGCTACTGCATCTTCCGACAAATCTTCATCCTGTGCGTAAACGCCGAGACTCAGGCACAGCAGCAATGCTGCAGGCATTATTTTCATCAATTTCATAACGGTGTATGTTTAGTTTTTGTTAATTCTTCCTGCAAATATACCCTTTATTATCATAACTTCCAAACATTTTACCGAATAAATTTAACAAAATGTTAAGATTGACTGATGTGCGATGTTAAAAAAAAGAAATGCCGAGAGCAAAAGGCGCAAATCAGATTGTAAGGTGAAACATCCTTGCCTCTTACATAGTGTCAGTTTTTGCACACTTCGCAACAGGGCAAAAAATAGGGCTTAAAAGGCTGCTTTTGCAGACTTCGCATGCGGCGTTGGCAGACTTCGCGTGCGGCGTTGGCAAACTTCGCGTGCGGCGTTTGAAATCTCCCTGTGCGGCGTTGGTGGATTCCGCACGCGGAAAAGTGTGCAAAAACGGGCGAAAAGAGCGTGTTTTGCCATGTGGACCTTGCAAAACGACACTCTGGAATTGAAAATTGATTATTGAAAATTGAAAATTATCGGCTGGGTTTCAGACAATTACAAAAAAGGCTTCGATTTAAGCGCATATTTTGCGCTGGGGGTAGAAAAGTAAGGTCGGAACCATTTCAGGCGATTCTGGAAGGCTTCAAAAAATGGGGTGTGTAAGCAAAAAGGGCATAATCGCGACAATATGTCAGAATGGAATCCTCCTCTCGATGGAAGAAAAACTCCGTCGGCGGAGAGCGTCGTCTGTGTCCTCTTCAGGCTTTGACTTTCCCATTGGCAGCCGGCCTTTGGCTTCGGCTTACACGATGTCAGCTGCTACAATACCGCCCTTATTTTTCCAACACCCGCTTCATCTCAATAACCTGCGTGCAATAGGAAATGACGGCAGGGCGATGGGTGACACAGATGATGGTCTGCCCTGCTTCGCGACTTGCGAGGTTCTTGAGGAGCTGCTGCTCGGTCTGCATGTCGAGAGCACTGGTGGCTTCGTCGAGCAGCAGGACGGAGCCTTTTCGCAGAAGGGCTCGGGCAATGGCGATGCGCTGTGCCTGACCCTCGCTGAGACCCGCTCCGAGCTCTCCGCAAATGGTGTCGAGCCCGTCGGGACGCTTCAGGACAAAACCCGCGCAGGCCGTCTCGAGGGCTTCGCGCATATCATCTTCGGTTGCATCGGGGTTGCCGAGCAGAAGGTTGTCGCGGATGGTTCCGCTGAAGAGGGTGTTGCCTTGCGGCACATAAACGAGGTTGCACCGCGTGCGAGGCGAGACCTTTACCGTCTGCGACTCGTCGTACATCTCGAGCTGTCCCTCGGAAGGCTTGAGCAAGGCGAGGATGAGACGGATGAGCGTCGTCTTTCCCGCACCCGTCTCGCCGAGGATGGCTGTGGTGGAGCCTTTCGGGAAATCGCACGAGAAATGCGACAGGATGGGACGGCTTCCCTCACGGTAATGGAAGCTGACGTCAGTAAGACGCACGCCGGCTCCTCCCTCGAAGGTTATCGGGTCGGTATCGTCCTCGAGCGGCACGTCTTCGAGCTCCATCAGACGCTCGCTTGCCGTCAGGGTATTGATGAGGACCGGAATGAAGCGGGTCATGTCGCGGAAGGGGCCTTGTATCTGGCCGACGAGCTGGATGAAGGAAATCATCATGCCATAGGTGATGGTTCCCGCCTGCAGGCTGTTGACTCCCCAGAGGAATGTGAGGAGATAGCCCGAAGCAAAGCCGATGCTGAGCAATGTGGAGGAAGAACTGCTGAAGAGTGCACGGTGGCGGACATGCTTCCTCAGCTCGCTTTGCGTCTGGGCAAGCTTCTCGATCATCGTTCTCGTCCGCTCCAAAGTCTTGAGGATGGCACGGTGCTGAATGCTCTCCTGAAGGATGCTCTGCACGCGGCTTTCGGTGGAACGGATGTCGCGCGTGATGGCTCGCATCTTGCGCACATATACCTTACTTAATATAAGGAAGCAAGGCACGATGCAGACAATCAGGCAAGCCAGGCGCCCGTCCATGTGGAAGAGATAGAGGAAGGCTCCGATGAAACGATACGACACCTCGAGCAAGGCCGGGACAGTCTCCGTGATGCAAGAGGTCAGGTCGCGCACATCCTGCTCTATGCGGTTCAGGGTGTCGCCGCTATGGCGGTCTTCCTGTCCGTTCCATTCGCTCTGCAGGAGATGCGCAAAGAGACGCTTCTGCAGGATGTTGAGGGAACGCACGCCAAGCAAGGCACCAACCCACTTGCGGGCAAAGCCCAGCATTATCTTGCTGATCATGATGCAGGCAAGCGTGTAGGCGGCAATCCTCAGACTGCCCTCGGCTCGGTTCGTGGCAATGTCTATCGTCCACTTCGTGGCATAAATAAAGGCAAAATCGAGGGTGACAGACAGGATGCCGATGAAAGCATTGAGCATCGCCTGCAACCGCAATCCTCGCGAGGAACGCCACAACCAGGAGGCAAGGTCACGAATGGAGGTCGTCATGTTCTTCTTTGTTCAATATTCAATGTTCAGGGCTCAAAGGTTTCTTGCGTCGCTTCCCCAAAGCAACTTGCTGCGGAGCGTATGGAGGAAAGAGGTTTCCGGACGCTTCAGCACGATGACTTGATAGGGAGCCTTGCTGATGGTAAGCCTTGTCGAGTCCTGGCACGACTCGCTTCGGCCGTCGATGGCCACAAGGAAGTTGTGGCTGCGACTCTCCACCGTAAGCGTTATCTCCAGATTGTCAGGAAGCGTCAACGGACGGACCGTCAGGCCGTGAGGAGCGACAGGAACAAGCCCGATGTTCTGACTGCCAGGCAACATCACCGGCCCGCCTACGCTCAGCGCATAGCCCGTACTGCCCGTAGGAGTGTTCACAATAAGACCGTCGGCCTGATAGGTGGTGAGGTATTCTCCGCCCAGGTCCACGCGAATACTTATCATGCTGCTATTGTCGCGCTTCAAGACGGCCACTTCATTAAGGGCAAAGGGATAGCCCTGCATCTCGCCCTCCGAACTCTCCACCTGCAGGATGTTGCAGTATTCCTTGCGAAGGAGACCGGCCTGGATGTTGGCAAGAGTCTGGTCTATATCGTCGAGGGAGAAGTCTGCCAGGAAGCCGAGCCGTCCGGTATTGATGCCAAGGATAGGAATCTGCTTCTCCCCAATTCGCATGGCCGTTGTAAGGAAGGTGCCGTCGCCACCCATGCTGACCGCAAAATCCGCATCGAAGGAATCGTCCGTAATGAGTTGATGTTCAGGAATGCTGGCATGCATCACATTCTTTAGATACTCAAAGAACGGACAGTCAATGAGAGGAACGATGCCGTAAGCCGTCAGCGCATCGAAGAGTTTCTGCACAGCCTCGCACTTCTTTGGCTGGTAGGTGTTGCCGAAGATTGCACATCTTTTCGCCTTTTCCATAAATAAATTCCCTTTTGGCTGGCAAAGTTAAGTTTTTTTTCCTAACTTTGCAAGCAGAAACCCCTAATATATAATAAAGGTATGATTTATGTGTTTTTAGCTACCGGTTTCGAGGATATCGAAGCCATCGCGCCGGTGGATATTATGCGTCGTGCTGGGTTGCAGGTTCAAACCGCATCCATCACAGGAGAGAGAGTGGTAGAGAGTGCACATGGAGTAGGCGTAATGGCCGATCTTCTGCTCAAGGATGTTGATTTCTCGAAAGCGGAGATGCTTGTGTTGCCAGGTGGGCTGCCTGGTTCCACGAACCTCGATGCCTGTCAACCCTTGACGCAAGCCATCAAGCGCCACTTCGAGGCAGGCGGCGCCATTGCGGCCATTTGCGCTGCCCCCCTGGTGTTCGGGCATCTGGGACTGCTCGAAGGACGTCGCGCCACCTGCTATCCTGGTGTTGATCCCGAGCTTAGAGGGGCCGACTATACTGCTGCCATTGTGGAGCAAGACGGCAACATCATCACGGGCAAAGGCCCTGGAGCGGCCTTCGAGTTCGGCTACACCATCGTCGATTACTTCCTGGGCGAAGGAGCGTCTATGCCTTTGCGACAAGGCATGATATATGAGGAACTGACCGAAGGATGAGGGCGTATGCTATCATAGTGGCCGGGGGCAAGGGTCTTCGCATGGGCGGAGACATTCCGAAGCAGTTCCTGCCTATCAACGGGAAGCCCATCCTGATGCACACCATCGAGGCTTTTCGCAAGGCTCTCGATGTGCAGATTGTGCTTGTCTTGCCTGCAGAGCAACACGGCTACTGGCAGGAGCTGTGCCGGGACTACGGCTTCCATTCGCCCGAACTGATTGCGAAAGGTGGCGAGACGCGTTTCCATAGCGTCAGGAACGGCTTGGCTCTCTTGCCGGAAGATGTCGAGGCGGTGGTCGGCGTGCATGACGGTGTGCGTCCGTTTGTGTCGGAGGAGACCATTCTGCGTTGCTATGCAGCAGCCGCCGAAGGGAAAGCCGTCGTGCCTGTTGTGCCGGTGGTGGAGACGGTTCGTCAGATTCTTCCCGACGGCAAGAGTGTGACGCGGCCTCGCGACGAGTATCGCTTGGTGCAGACGCCTCAGGTCTTTCCTCTCGACCTGCTCCAAAAGGCCTATGAACAGCCTTATTCGGAAGCATTCACCGACGATGCGTCGGTGGTGGAGGCCTTCGGGAAAGAGATTACGATGGTCGAGGGCAACCGAGAGAACATCAAGATAACGACACCAAGCGACTTGAGGTAATGGAAGACTTGCGCCAACAAGCCATCACCTACCTCCCTGGCATCGGTCCGCAAAGGGCAAAGATGCTGGAGGCTGAGCTGGGCATCAAGACCTGGCACGACTTGTTGTACACCTTCCCCTACAAGCACATCGACCGCAGCCGCCTTTACAAGATTAAGGAGCTGACCACCGAAATGCCTTTCGTGCAGGTCTTGGGGCAGTTCCTCAGCTTCGAGGAGGCCGGACAAGGCAGAAAGCACCGGCTGACGGGACACTTCTGGGACGGCGAGATGTTCCTCGACGTCACCTGGTTTCACGGCATCAGCTACATCAAGAAGAGCGTGAAGCTGCGACAGGACTATATCCTCTTCGGGCGTCCCGGCGTTTACGGAGGCAGATTGAGCGTCATCCATCCCGACCTCGACAAGCCCGAGACGATGACGCTCAGCAAGATGAGCATGCAGCCCTACTACAGCACGACGGACCGCATGAAGAAGGCGGGCATGACCTCGCGCACGCTGGAGAAGTTCACAAGCACGCTCTTCAGCAAGCTCACATGGCCGCTGCCCGAGACATTGCCGCAGTATCTCATCGAGAGGCTCCACCTCATGCCTCTCGACAAAGCCCTTCGTGCCGCACACTACCCTTCTACGGCCGACGAGCTTGCAGCCGCCAATATGCGACTCAAGTTCGAGGAGCTCTTTTTCATCCAGCTTGTCATCATGTCCTATGCACGGAAGCGGCAGCAGGAGCGAGTGGGACAAAAGTTCACGCGGGTCGGCGAGGCCTTCAACACCTTCTACCACAAGTATCTGCCTTTCCCGCTGACTGAGGCGCAGAAGCGAGTCATCCGCGAGATGCATGCCGACATGAAGAGCGGACGCCAGATGAACCGGCTCCTGCAAGGCGATGTGGGGAGCGGCAAGACGCTCGTTGCCCTCATGGTCATGCTCATTGCCATCGACAATGGCTGCCAGACATGCATCATGGCGCCTACGGAGATACTTGCCGAGCAACACTTGCAGACCTTCCTTGGCTTCCTGAAGGATATGCCGGTGCGGGTAGAGCTGTTGACCGGCAACGTCAAGGGAAAGAAGCGCAAAGCCATCGAGGAAGGCCTGCTGGACGGGAGCATCGACATCCTGATCGGCACCCATGCCGTCATCGAGGACAATGTGCAGTTCAACAACCTCGGCCTCGTCATCATCGACGAGCAGCACCGCTTCGGAGTGGCGCAACGGGCGAAACTGCAGGAAAGGCCCTCTCCCAACGTCTCCCTTGTTGGGAGAGGGTCTGAAGAGGGGTCGGGAGTGGGTCCTCACGTCCTCGTCATGACCGCCACGCCCATTCCACGCACATTGGCAATGACCGTTTACGGCGACCTCGACGTGTCCATCATCGACGAACTGCCGCCAGGACGCAAGCCAGTCCGAACAATCCACATCTACGACAACCAGCCCGAGCAGCTCTATCGCGGCGTAGTCCGTGAGATAGAGGCAGGGCATCAAGTCTATTTCGTCTTCCCCCTTGTAAAGGAGAGCGAGAAACTCGACCTCAAGAACGTGCAGGACGAGTTCGTGCACCTCAAGGAAATCTTCCCGCAATACCGGATAAGCATGGTTCACGGCAAGATGAAGCCCAGCGAAAAGGATGTCGAGATGCAGCGGTTCGTGTCGGGCGAGACGCAGATCCTGGTCGCCACAACCGTCATCGAGGTCGGCGTCAACGTGCCGAATGCCTCGGTAATGGTAATCCAAAACGCCGAGCGCTTTGGCCTTGCGCAGCTGCATCAGCTGCGAGGCAGAGTGGGAAGAGGGGCAGAGCAGTCGTATTGCATCCTCGTGTCGAACTACAAGCTGTCGGCCGAGACACGCAAGCGCCTGCAAATCATGACGGAGACGAACGATGGCTTCGAGATAGCGGAAGCCGACCTCAAGCTGCGTGGGCCGGGCGACCTCGAGGGGACGCAGCAGAGCGGCATAGCCTTCAACCTCAAGCTTGCCAATCTCGGACGCGACGGACAACTGGTGCAACTGGCACGCGACACCGCCACATTTGTCCTCGATGCCGACCCCGACCTGCTGGCAAAGGATAACACCCTGCTCCGCCAACACCTCCAGGAACTCAAGAAAGAGCATCGCGACTGGAGCCAAATATCTTAGCAACCAGCCATATTCCGAAGATTGCATCAGACAGAACGATGTTTCCGCTGGAAAAATCTTTACACTTTTCATGGGGTATTTGCAAGTGCAGGCGGCGATAATGCCCATCCCCACACGCGATGTTTGTCAACGCCGCACGCGGCGATGGCAAACGCCGCACGCGACGATTGGAATCGTCCCATGCGAGGTTGGGCATCGCCACACGCGGAAATTGGCGGAAAAGTATGCGGAACTTAACAAGGACACTCGCGGCACCTGTACTTTCATTGCAAGACAACTGAAAACGCAGCCTTGCAACCCTTTGATTTCCATAGGAAATTCGATTTAAGCCCTTATTTTGCCTCAGGAGTAGAAAAGTGCCACAGAAACAAAAACAGGCCGTCAGAAAGCGTCTGCCAAGGAAAAATCTTTACATTCCAGACATTCTCAAAGAAGAGGAGCAGGGTGCTGCGGAACTGTTTTCCCATGACCGGAAAAACCGACACATCGTGTTTTGAACGCCGACACATTATTCATAAAAACATAAGATAAAAGAAAATTTAGATAACTTAATTTTGTTATTTGAATAAATAGTCGTATCTTTGCACGCAATTTTATAAATAACAAGTGGAAAATCTCAAATATTAAATAACCATTATGTCAAAGAAAAAAAACCAAAAGCAGGTGAACGAGTTCGATGAAACCCTCGCCGCCTCAAGATCATTCTTCGAAAAGTACAAGAAAGCTATCCTCTACGGAGGTGGCGGTCTGCTGGCCATCATCATCATTGCACTGCTCGTGCACCAGTTCTACATCACTCCTCGCAACCTTCACGCAAACGAGAGCATCTTCCGTGCCGAACAGGCTTTCATGGACGGCAACTACGAGAAGGCACTCAACGGCGACGGCGAAAACATGGGATTCCTCACTGTTGCCGAAGACTACAAGAACACGAAGGCTGGCAACATCGCTTGCCTCTATGCCGCTAAGTGCTACGCAGCCACAGAGAAATATCAGGAAGCCATCGATATGCTCAACAAGTTCGACGACTGTGGCGACGCTATGATCAGCCCGGCTGCCATCGCTCTGAAAGGTAACTGCTATGCCGAACTCGGCGAAAACGAAAAGGCTGCCGAACTGCTCATGAAGGCCGCACAGCAAGCCGACAACAACACCATCAGCCCCACCTGCCTGTTGCAAGCCGGTCAGATATATGCCTCTCTCGGTCAGAACGATAAGGCTATCGACTGCTACAAACAGATTAAGAGCAAATATCAGCAGAGCAACCTCTACTACGAGATTGACAAGTACTTGGAGGCTGCCCAGTAATGGCTTCATTTCTTCACAATCTTTCCGACTACGACATCAACTCCGTGCCTGATGCATCAGGCATGAGAGTGGGCATCGTCGTGAGCGAATGGAACGACAAGATAACCGGCGCTCTGCTGGAAGGCGCTTGTCACACACTCATCAAACACGGTGTTCGCGAAGAGGACATCAAGGTGAAACCCGTTCCTGGCAGCTTCGAATTGGTTTATGGCGCTTCACGTCTCGTCAACTCGGGTTTGGTGGATGCCGTCATCGCCATCGGATGCGTCATCAAAGGCGACACGCCTCACTTTGATTACATCTGCCAAGGAGCAACTCAGGGCTTGGCCGACCTCAACAAAGAAGGCAAGATTCCCGTCATCTATGGCTTGCTGACCTGCAACACCCTGGAACAAGCACAGGAACGCTGCGGCGGAATGCTTGGCAACAAAGGCGACGAGTGCGCCATCACCGCCATCAAAATGGTAAGAGGCTGGGAATAACACCCAACTCCGAAATACAGGCAAAAAAAGAGCGCTGCTCAGGATTCAACCCCGGGCAGCGCTTATTGTATTGCAGGACACACCCCTACTCTATCACGACCCTCGTCCAGCCGTGAACGTCGGGCTCGATGCCGTATTGGATGTTGCGCAGTTTCTCATAGAGCTTGCGGCAGACAGGACCGGGCTGGCCGTCCTTGCTGATGATGAAGCTCTGCTTGGTGTCGAGGTCGTCGATGCGCTCAATAGGACTGATGACGGCAGCCGTTCCGCATGCCCCTGCCTCCTCGAACGTCGCAAGCTCCTCCTCGGGAATCTGCCGGCGCTCAACCTTCATGCCGAGGTCTAATGCAAGCTGCATCAGGCTCTTGTTCGTGATGCTGGGCAGGATGCTGGAGCTCTTCGGCGTGACGTAGGTGTTGTTCTTGATGCCAAAGAAGTTGGCAGCGCCGCACTCGTCCATATATTTCTTTTCCTTCGCGTCGAGATAGAACTCGCAGCTGTAACCGAGGTCGTGCGCCATCTTGTTGGCCCTGAGGCTGGCTGCGTAGTTGCCTCCCACCTTATAGATGCCTGTTCCAAGCGGCGCCGAGCGGTCGTACTCACGGATGATGACATAAGGATTCGTGGCAAAGCCGCCCTTGAAGTACGGGCCGACGGGTGTCACGAAGATGAGGAAGAGGTATTCGCTTGCGGGATGAACGCCCACCTGAGCGCTTGTGCCAATCAACAGAGGACGGATGTAAAGCGTTGCCCCGCTCTCGTAAGGCGGGATGAAACGCTCGTTGAGACGCACCACCTTGTCCACCATCTCATTGAACTTCTCGGTGGAAAGCTCAGGCATCAGTATGCCGCGACATGTGCTTTGCAGGCGGGCTGCATTCTCATCGCTGCGGAACACGCGCACCTTGCCGTCGGGACAGCGATAGGCCTTCAGCCCTTCGAATGCTTCCTGCCCGTAGTGCAAGCAAGTGGCAGCCATGTGGATGGGAATTGTCTCCTCGCTGCATACTTCTATCTCACCCCACGCACCGTTACGATAGTAGCAGCGCACATTGTAGTCAGTCTTCATGTAACCAAACGAGAGGTTACTCCAATCGATTTCTTTCATAGGCTATCATGTTATTCGAGTTGCGGTGCAAAGTTACGCCTTTTCCTCGACATTCAATAATGATTTGCAGTTTTTTTCTGCTTCGTATAGCTTTTCGTGACAATACTTCATCAACTTCTGTGCTTCGCGAAGGCGCTCCGCCATTTCGTCGATGCCTATCTGACCGCTTTCCATCTGCCTGGCCATATCTTCCAGCTGCTGCATGGCCTGCTCGTAAGTCATTGATTCTTCCATAATACTACCTTTGAATATATTTCTCCGTGTTCTGTCTGAGTAGTCAGCACCTCGCCTTCCATAAGTCCTTCCGTGCTACGGACTATCTTGCCCCCGCAGGTGGTTATCGTGTAGCCGCGCTTCAGGAGGAGTTTCGGGTCGAGCATTTCCAGTCGCTTCTCAAGGAGTTGCTGACGATGTTGCTCGCGCTCGATACGCTGAGGGCAGGCCGTCGATAGCCTTTGGCGAAGGAGAGCCAGTCCGCTCTGCTTGTTTTGGATGAAGTTCAGGAAGAGCAAGGGCAGGACGGACTGCCGATGTTCCAATCGCTGCTTTTCGCGATGTATTCGCTCCTCTGCTAAGTGTGTGATGCGCTGATAGAGGTCGTCGAGCAAGGCTGCCTCGTCGGCCTGATGCTCTATGATGAAAGTAGCTGCGGCAGTCGGCGTCTTGACTCGCGTATGCGCCACAAAGTCGAGCACCGTCTCGTCTCGTTCATGCCCGATGCCTGTGAGGACGGGCAAAGGATATTGTGCGATGCAGGCTGCAAGCTCGTAGCTGTCGAAGTCGCTGAGGTCGCTGCTTGCTCCGCCTCCTCGGATGATGACGACGAGGTCGTAGGGCGGTTCCGAGAGGACTGCTTCGAGGGCTGCGATGATGCTTTCCGGAACTTGCTCACCCTGCATGACGGCAGGAAAGAGCGTTATGTCGAAATGGAATCTGTAGTCGTTCTGCTCCAGTTGATGGCAGAAGTCGCCATAACCTGCGGCTGTGGCGCTGCTGACGACAGCTATCCGCCTCAGCAGTCGCGGCAAGGGCAGTTCCTGATTGTCGTGCAGGATGCCGTCGCTCTCCAGTTGCTGAAGTATTTCCCTGCGCCTCTTTGCGAGGTCGCCCAGCGTGAATGTGGAGTCGATGTCGAGGATGTTGAGCGAGTAGCCGTACTGCTCGTGGAAGTTGACCTCCACCAGGAGCTTCACCTGTAAGCCCTTGCGAAGCGTCTCGCCCGCCTCCTTCAGGAAGCGCAGACGAAGCATCGAGTATGTCCTTGCCCAGCAAGTGACTCGGGCTCTGGCAATGATGCGGTCGCTCTCCTCGTCCTTTTGGACAAGCTCCCCGTAGAAGTGTCCGCCATAGGCTGGTGAGCCGGCATCGCTCAGTTCGCCCGTCACCCAGTATTCCTCATCGAAGTTCCCTGAGATGACCTCGTGCACAAGACTGTTCAGCTCGAACAGAGTCATTACATCATTCTCCATTCACACATTCGTTAGCAAGTGCAAAGGTACAAAGAAAAACTGAAAAGACGAAGATTTGAAAAAGCAAAAGTGACAAATAGCAGGAAGAAAAAGCGGATATCTGCCCGTTTGCGGCATTTTCGAGGCAGGCGGCATTCCCTCTTTCCGCATGCCGGCATACCCTTCGGAAGCCGCAGAGAGCTTGATACGCAGGCTGCATATCGAGGGACGCAACTTGCGATTGGGCGGATGCAGCCTGCGATTGTCCAGACGCAGCTTGCGTATCAAAAACATCACAAGGAGAGATTGCAAACTAAGCGTGGAGTGTTTGCAAATTAAGCGTGGGATGTTTGCAAACTAAGCGTGGTTAGTTTGGCAACATAACCCGTCGTCATACACGCTCTTGCTGCTTAGTCCATGTTATTTTGAAGAATAAGTGGCAGAATTATTCAGGGGAAAGCATTTTTTTTTGTAATTTAGCGCCCAGAATCTCGAAACAAGATGGATAATAATATGATGAAGAGGATTTCCACATGCCTGATGGCAGCCTTATTTGCATTGGCAGGCTCGGCACAGCCCAACATGCGCGTCAGAAAGGATGTGCCGCTGGACTCTATCCGACTGAGCGACCCGGGGATTCTTGCCGACCAGAAGACAAAGATGTACTACATGACGGGGACAGGCGGCATGATGTGGCGCTCGGCAGACCTCAAGCTATGGGAAGGACCGTATCGCGTAACGGAGTTTGAGGCAGACTCGTGGATGGGCTCGCGTCCCATGATATGGGCAGCCGAGCTTCACCAGAGGGGCGATGGCTGGTACTATTACTTCGCCACATTCACCAATCAGGCGGTGAAGATTGATACGGTTCGCGGAAACATCATCGAGCGACGCGCCTCACAGGTTCTCAGAGCAGACAATCCGATGGGGCCATACAGGGCCTTCGGCGATGCCAACTACTTGCCTGCCAATCGCCCCACGCTCGACGGCACTTTCTGGACGGACCGCGACGGCAAGCCCTATATGGTCTTCTGCGGCGAGTGGTTGCAGAACTGGAACGGCACCATAGAGAAAATAGAACTGAAGCCCGACCTGAGCGGCACCATCGGCGAGCCAAAAGTCCTTTTCCGTGCCAGCGATTCGCCCTGGAGCCGCGAGAAGAACGAAAAGGGGGAGGTGACATGGAACAAGGTGACAGACGGCCCTTATCTCTTCCGAACCGGCACAGGACGGCTGGGCATGCTCTGGACCTCATGGGTCTATGATGTATATACGCAAGGCGTTGCCTATTCGGAGAGCGGCACCCTGGACGGTCCGTGGACACAAGAGCCCGAACCCATCACGCCTCCCGGCTACGGCCACTCGATGCTCTTCCGGCGTTTCGACGGCCAATGGATGATGTCCGTACACCTCCATCGGAAGGATGCACAAGGCCGCACCATACGCACACCACATCTGTTCGAGGTGGACCTGCACGGCGACAAGCTCATCGTGAAACATCAGTGAAGCCTTTCGGGCTCTCCCTGCGCAGGACGTTCATTTCCTCCGTAAGCGGCGTTATATTATAAGGTAGCAAACAGCCTATACCAGGCCGAAATGGCGCAACGCATTCAGCACGCCATCATCATCTACGGAAGTGGTGGTATAATCAGCCTCTGCCTTGAGTGACTCAAGTCCGTTGCCCATCGCCACACCTATGCCCGCAGTCTTAATCATGGAACAGTCATTGCCTCCGTCGCCAAAGGCCATCGTAAATTGAAGGTCGAGCCCCAAGTGAGCAGCCATAGCCTTGATGCCTTCCCCTTTGTCTGCGCCTTTTGCCGTAATGTCGGTAAAGGCAGGATGCCATCTGCCAGAGGTGCAGTTAGGAATCCGCTGCATCAGTTCACATTCGTACGCTTCGGAGAAAAAAGGCGTCAGCTGAAGGATTCGCTGTTCGAGGACGGCATCCAAAGGCTTTGCCTGTTCAACAATCTCCACATCGATTTCCTTGTGGAATATCTTGTCAACCTCTCCTTTCGGATCGAGCACAGCCACATTCCTCTCCCCGACTACAATCATGCCGTATCCCTTCTCCTGTGCGTCCTTCACAACCAGCCGAACCACATCTTTTGGAATGTCCTTGCACCTGACGAGCTCTTCGCCGACATAGCATAACGCACCGTTGATGGTCACATATCCGTCAACGAGATGCTCGATGGCGCTGAGATTGTTTATGATCAGCGGAGGGCGACCTGTGGAGACAAACACCTTGTGGCCATTGGCTTTGGCTTGGGTAAGGGCAAACACCGTAGAGGGCGGGATTTCATGCGTCTTGAAGCTCACCAGAGTCCCGTCTATGTCAAGGAAGAGGGCATACTTCAGTCCCAGCTCTTTCCTGAAGCATCTTTTGAACTCGCTCTCAAAGTTGGGTGTCAGCACGCCCTGCCCCATTGCATCCCTAACCTCCTGCATCGTCCAGAAACGGCCGCCGGACAGCTCATTTTCCGACGGACAAATCTCACCGTTGTATGTGGTGCGATGCACATACACCAGCTCGCGTTCCCGTCGGCTCTCGAAAACATATTTGTCGACGAAGTCGGGCTTGAAGTCTGTGATGCCTAGCTCCTCATACACCTCACGGAGCAAAGCCTCTTCCGGCGTCTCGCCATAGTCAATATGGCCTCCGACGGCTGTGTCCCACTTTCCCGGCTGTATGTCTTTCCACTCGGGCCTTTTCTGCAGATACACTTCGCCCTTGGAATTGAACACATGCAGATGCACGACGGGATGCAGCAGCCTCGAGCCGCTATGACACTCGCCCCGCGTGGCAGAGCCTACCACGTTTCCGTTTTCCTCTACGACCGGAAACACCTCTTGCTGATTGTCCATATATTCTTTTCCTGAAGGAACGACGGATGTCCTTGCCTCTATTCTTGACCGTACTTGGGCAGAAAAATCTTATTCCTCTTTAATTTTTGGGTGCAAAGGTACGAAATAAGCGAGAAATACACAAAAGGAACGCTTGTTTTTTCTTCGCCGACACCTTTTCGCCTCAGCTTGGTTTGTAAACATTTTTCCAAGTGAGAAGCTTTCTGACGCATTATTTTTGCTCGTGTGGCACTTTCCTACCCCAAGCGCAAGAAAAGCGCTTAAATCGAATTTCCCATGGAAACCAATCGGTTGCAACAGGATAATTCGAGACACGAAGCAAAGAAAATACAAGGCCCAAGCAAGCCGACGTCAAATCCCGCACAGTTTTCCGTCAAATTCCGCGTGGGGCGTCTGGCAACTTCACACAGGGAAATTGCAATCGTCGCGTGCGGCGTTGGCAAACTTCGCGTGCGGCGTTGGCAAACAGCTCTGGCGGCGACACAGAATTCCCCATTTTTCGCCTCGTTTTTTGTAAAGGATTTTCCATGAATTCCCAACATCCATACGCTAAGTCCCCAAAAAGAAAACAGGCATTTCTTCACCTGCCATTCTTCACTTTTCAATTTTTTTTCGTACCTTTACACCCGAAAACACAAAAAACATGGCATTCGAGTCATCTTTCAAGGCGTGCCGTCCATGTCTGTGAGGATGACCACGAGGACCATATCGAAAGTGAGGCGTTACAAACGGAGTAATATTAAATCAGCATTTATCTATATGAAACACTTATTCATTCGTTACGGACTTGCCGTCCTGATCTGCCTCTGCGTATGCAACAGCTATGCAATGACGCCCAGTTCTCCGAAAGCACAAAAGAAAACATCCATAAAGCGCGCCAAGCCCGACAACAGCCTGAACGCTGCTATGGAAAGGTATCTGCAGGAAGCAAGGGAGAAGAGCCTCAACATCCAAAGCGTGATGGTGTTGCAGCACGGGAAAGTGAAGTACGAGAAATGGCTGAACGGTGGCGAGCCTCAAACGCCCCACATCCTGAACAGCGTGAGCAAGACATTCACTTCGGCTGCTGTGGGACTGGCCATCCAGGAAGGACTGCTGTCGCTCGACGACAAGCTGGTCTCCTTCTTCCCCGACGACCTGCCCCCCTCCCCCTCAGAGAACCTGAAGAAGGTGACAGTCCGCAATCTGCTTACGATGAACTGCGGACACGACTCTGAGCCGTCGCGCAGAAGAGATGGCGACACTTGGGTGAAGACTTTCCTGAGCTGGCCTGTGGAACACGAGCCGGGCACTTGGTACTGCTACAACAGTATGGGCACATATATGCTCTCCGCTATCGTGCAGAAGGTGACGGGGCAGAAGATTGTGGACTATCTGCAACCTCGTCTCTTCGACCCGCTCGGCATCGAGGCACCAAGATGGGAAGAGAGTCCGCAGGGCATCAACTGTGGAGGTTGGGGACTCTATCTGAAGACAGAAGACCTGGCTAAAATGGGACAACTGCTGCTCCAGAAAGGAAAATGGAAAGGCAAACAAGTGCTGCCCGAGAATTACGTCTTAGAGGCCACTAAGGCCCAGGTGCCTTGTCAGCCTGCAGGAACAAGAGCCGACAAAGTGGCGGAAAGCGGATTGACCAAAGAGAACAGCGATTGGGTGCAGGGCTATGGCTATCAAGTGTGGCGCTGCCGTCATGGCGCCTTTCGTGCCGATGGCGCTGGCGGACAGTACATCATCGTCATTCCCGAGAAAGATGCTGTGGTGGTCAACACGGCCGATTTGCGCAACATGCAGGCCGAGCTGAACCTCGTCTGGGATCATATCCTCCCGGCACTGCCTTGAAGCAGAAGTGTTACCTCTGGAATACGCGTACATAATCTATTAGGTAGCGCATCGGGAAGTCGGCTGGGTTGTACTGCCCTACGCGGGTGTCCAACGCCAGATTGAGCAAGATGTACTGTGGCGCATGGAAGGGATTGATGCCCGAGCCACGCATCTTGCCGTTGACGGTCTGGGTAAGGTCTATTTCGTTGAGCAGTTCATCGTCGAGGAAAAGGCGGATGGCATTCTCGTCCCAGTCCATGCGCCAGACATGAAAGCGTTCGGCCCAAGTTGAGTCACGCTCGGTGAAGTAGCTGAGAGGCGTATAAGAGGAATCCCATTTCGTGTCAGTATCCCCAGCCCAACAGGCATTGGCCAGAACAGTGGGGCGGCCTTGGTATTGATAGTACTCCATCATGTCTATCTCGCCGCAAGCAGGCCAACCTCCTCTGTCCCCCAACAGCCATATAGCAGGCCACGCACCCAGACAGACCGGGATGCGGGCACACACTTCCACGCGTCCGTAACGAAAAGAGAAGAGCCCCCTTGTCTTCACCGAACTGCTCGTCCATAGGATGCGCGGGCGATTATTGCGCCAATGCTTGCTTCCCTCCCTGTAGGCGGGGCAGGGCAAGTCAGCCGGACGCGCCTCAATCACAAGATAGCCGTCGCGCTGAAAGGCATTCTCGGGCGTGTACCACTGCAATTCCTCATTACGCTCAAAGCCATGCTCGTAGGTCCATTTCGTGGAGTCGGGGCGTCCGTCGGCTTCGAACTCATCGTGCCAGACAAGTCTCCACTCGTTGTCCTCGGCCATAGCGTCTGCGAGAAAGAAAACGGAGAATGCCAGATAAGATAAGATGGCTGCCTTTCTCATTTCATTTAACCTTTTTCGGGTTCTTTTTTGCAAAGGTACGAAATATTTTTGAAAAAGGCCGAATTATTTGGCATTTTGCTTGCATATTCGTAACTTTGCAGAGGAAAACGAAAGAATGGCGAGCGTCGTGACCAAAGCAACCATTGGCGCAATGCCTTTTCCTGCAGCGGAATCCTATAATTACAAACTAAACATTATATAATATGAAACGCTCTATTTTACTTTTTGCTGTTGCGCTTTGCACGGCAATGACTTGGGCAGATGTGACGCTGCCGGGTTGGATGACTTCGAACATGGTTCTGCAACAACGAACGAAGGTGCACCTACAGGCTACGGCCAAGAAGGGCGCCACCGTGAAGATTACGCCTTCCTGGGACAAAAAGACCGTCAAAGTTCAAGCCGACAAGAGCTCTGGAGTCTTTGAGTTCGACCTTGATGTGCCTTCCGCAAGTGGTCCCTACACTTTGACCTTCGATGATGGCAAGAAGCTTGTCCTTGACAATGTGATGAGTGGCGAAGTGTGGTTTTGCAGCGGCCAATCAAACATGGAAATGCCTGTTGAGGGCTGGGGCAAGGTAAACAACTTCGAGCAGGAAGTTGCCAATGCCAATCATCCCATGATTCGCCTGTTCCAAGTGAAGAAGGTAGTGGCGCATACGCCGCAGACGCAGGTTCCCCTCGGCCACACGAAGGGCTGGGCAGTCTGTTCGCCCGAGATGGTGAAGGAGTTCTCGGCTGCCGCATATTTCTTTGCTCGCGAGGTATCGGAGAAGCTGGGCATTGCTGTCGGTGTGGTCAACAGTTCATGGGGCGGAACGCCTGCCGAGAGCTGGCCGAGCCTCGAAGCCTTGCAAGGTGTGATGGGCTTCCAAAGTCATGCAAAGCGGCTCTTCGAAACGGGCTTCGACGAGAAGAAAATCGAGCAACTCTATCAGGACGAACGCGCAGAATGGATGCAGGAAGTGTATGGGGGCGATGCAGGCCTCGAGAAAGGCCAAATCGACAAAGCCCTTTGGGCTGCCGAAGGCTTCAATGACGCCGGATGGAAAACATTGTCTCAGCCTGCCTTGTGGAGCAAGGCTGGCGACCTGAAAGACTTCGACGGCATTGTCTGGATGCGCAAAGAGATAGAGGTGCCTGCATCTCTTGCGGGCAAGGACTTGAAGCTTGAGCTTGGGGCTATCGACGATGAGGATGTCACTTATTGGAACGGACAACGCATAGGCATGACTTCCGGTTGGAACAGAGACCGCAGCTATACCGTTCCTGGCAAACGGGTGAAGGCTGGCAAGAATGTGCTCACGATTCGCGTGAACGACACTGGCGGCGACGGAGGCTTCTACAAGGACGCAAAGGACTTCAACCTCACGGTGGGAAGCACAAAGATATCACTGGCTGGCGATTGGAAATGGAAGCAGAGCCTCTCCGCAGCAGACATCACCAGCTCTCCAGACATGACAGAACCTATGGCTCCCAACAGCTCGTGGTATCCAGCAGGCCTCTACAACAGCATGGTTGCGCCGTTCCTCTCGATGCCCATTCGCGGCTTCCTTTGGTATCAGGGCTGCTCGAATGTGGGCAGAGCCGTGCAGTACGAGAGCCTCTTCCAAGCACTCATTCTCGACTGGCAGGCTCGCTTCAACAAGAACTCCGAAGTGGCTCCCTATCCAAAGCCACAACCGGAAGGACCTCGTCGCTTCTATCAGTATAACTCGAAAGCCATCCCCTTCTTCTTCGTGCAGATTGCCAACTATCTGCAACGGAAAGACCTGCAACCCGAATCCGGTTGGGCTGCCATTCGCGAGGCACAGCGAAAGGCTTTGCGTCTCGATGGTGTTGGAATGGCTGTGAACATCGACATTGGTATGGCTAACGACATTCATCCGAAGAACAAGCAGGAAGTGGGACGACGTCTGGCTTTGCTTGCACTCAATAGAACCTATGGTGATCGGGCATTCTGTGCTGCTCCTGAGTTCCGACAGATGAGCGTTGTTGATGGCAAAGCAATGCTCACGTTCTTGCCCACACAAGGTAGCGATTTTCTGGAAGAGAACGCCGACATCAAAGGCTTCACGATTGCCGGTCCAGACCACGTTTGGCATGTTGCAAAGGCTTATTATAGCCCAAACGATAACACGATGCGTTTCGGCTGGTCTGTTGTAGTGGAAAGTCCTGAAGTGCCACATCCCGTTGCAGTTCGCTATGGTTGGGCAGACAATCCGGAGTGCAATCTCAAGACACAATCAGGGCTGCCTGTGGGTCCCTTCCGTACAGATGATTGGAACGACATCAAGTGAATTCGATATCCCTCCGTAAGGAATAACTTATTCGAGACCTCATCGTTCTTGAAACGCAACTTGCGTACCGAGGGACGCAACATGCGAACGAACAAACGCAGCCTGCGTACCAACATTCGCGGGCTGCGTTTTTATAACGGCACACAAACCGATGGAAAACCCAGGGTGCGGATATGGTTTATCTACAAGCAAGCGTTTGCTTTAGGGCTGGCTGGGGATTACTGCAGGTACGCAGCGGCCGACTCGGCACAGCGCTCGCCATCGACTGCCGCACTCACGATTCCGCCTGCATACCCCGCTCCTTCGCCACAAGGGAAGAGACCCGCGATGCTGATGTGCTGCAGAGTCTCGCTGTCGCGAAGGATGCGGACAGGACTGCTGGTGCGTGTCTCGATGCCGATAACGGTGGCCTCGCTGGTCAGGAAGCCGTGCTTCTGCTTTCCCCATAGCCTGAATGCTTCGCGAAGACGCGTGCTGATGAACTCCGGCAGCCAGAAATGCAACGGGCTCGCAATCAGCCCCGGAGCATAGGATGACGGGTTGAGAGAAGCCGAGAGCCGACCGTTCACGAAATCCGTCATGCGCTGAGCCGGAGCGGTCTGCTTCTGATTCGCCTGAAGCCAACACTGCCGCTCGAGCTCTTCCTGAAGCAAAAGAACCCCTAAAGACTCCAGACCCTCTCCCAACCTCTCCCTTGTAGGGAGAGGGGCAGATACCAATGGATGCTGAGGGGATGTGGTATTCACTCCTCTCCCTACAAGGGAGAGGTTGGGAGAGGGTCTGAGAGCCTGCAGGTCCTCTGGCCTAATCTCCACCACCATGCCGCTATTGCTCCAACGGCCATTCCGGTTGGAAGGACTCATGCCGTTCACCACGACTTGCTCCGGACCGCTTGCCGCAGGCACCACAAAGCCGCCCGGACACATGCAGAAGCTATACACGCCACGCCCCTGAACCTGCGTCACAAGGCTGTACTCGGCAGCAGGCAACCACTTGCCGCGACCTTCACGACTATGATACTGAATCTGGTCGATGAGTTCTGCGGGATGCTCCAGGCGAACACCTATCGCAAGACCTTTCGCCTCGATGTCTATGCCGCTCTCTGCAAGATAGCGATAGACGTCGCGTGCCGAATGGCCTGTGGCAAGGATGACAGCAGAAGATTGAATATTGAAAATTGAAGATTGAGAATTGTCGATTGAGGATTGAGAAACAGCCTCAATACCTACGACACGCCTTTCAATATTCAATTTTGAATTTTCAATTAAGAGCCCTGTCATCTTCGTCTGGAAGTGCACCTCGCCGCCGCAATTGAGAATCGTCTTTCGCATGTTCTCGATGACTCGCGGCAGGCGGTCCGTCCCGATGTGTGGATGCGCATCGGAGAGGATGGCCGGGCTTGCGCCATGTTGCACGAAGATTTGCAGGATGCGGTCGGTATTGCCGCGCTTCTTGCTTCGGGTGTAGAGTTTTCCGTCGCTATAGGCTCCTGCCCCACCCTCGCCAAAGCTGTAGTTGCTCTCGGGGTCAACCTTCTGCTCGGGGCGAATGCGGGCAATGTCCTTCTTACGCTCGCGGACATCCTTTCCTCTCTCTATGACGATAGGCTTCAGACCAAGCTCGATGAGTCGCAAAGCGGCAAACAGTCCGCCCGGGCCTGCCCCAACCACAATGACCGAAGGACGTTCGCTCACATCTTTATATATATAAGGCTCGAAGTCCAACAGGGGCGGCTCCTCGTTCACATACGCCCTTACTGTCAGGTTAACGTAAATTGTCCGCTGACGGGCATCGATACTTCTCTTGACCACACGAACCGCCTGAGCATCGATGCCCCTCTCTTGTCTGAGATATGCAATGATGCTCTGCTCGTTGTAAGCCTGTCTGGGCAGTATGCGAAGACTTAATTCAGTTACCATTGACCATTAAACATTGACCATTTCAGCGCAAAGGTACAAATAATTCCTCATTCTTCACGCTTTATTCTTAATTTCTTTGTACCTTTGCACGCAAAATCATAAAGAGTAAGGATGAAAGTATTGAAGTTTGGCGGAACTTCGGTCGGTTCCGTAGAAAGCATACTGAGTGTAAAGCAAATCATCGAACGGCAGGAAGAGCCCGTCATCGTGGTGGTCAGTGCCCTTGGCGGCATCACCGACAAACTCATCAAAACCAGTCTGATGGCTGTGGAAGGCGATGCCTCCTATCAGCAATCTTTCGAGGAGATAGAGACGAGACACGAGGAGATGATAGACGGCATCATCCCCGCCGGCGAGAAGCGCGACAAGCTATTGGCTACAGTCAGCGGATTGCTCGACGAACTTCGCAGCATCTATCAAGGCGTTTACCTCATTCGCGACCTCAGCCCCAAGACACAAGCCGCTATCGTTTCCTACGGCGAACGCATCAGCAGTCAGATTCTTGCCACACTGATTGAAGGTGCAAAGTGGTTCGACAGCCGCGAGTTCATCAAGACAGAATTCAAGGCAGGCAAGAACCGCCTCGTCAGAGAACTTAGCAACAGACTCGTTCAGAACACTTGGAAGGAGATTCCGCAGAGGAGCGTGGTCGGCGGCTTCATCAGCACCGACGCAGAGAGCGGCGAAGTAACCAATCTCGGAAGAGGCGGCAGCGACTACACCGCAAGCATCATCGCTGCGGCTCTGGATGCAAGCGTGCTCGAGATATGGACCGACGTGGACGGCTTCATGACGGCTGACCCGAAAGTCATAAGCTCGGCCTATGTGATTCCCGAGCTGAGCTACATCGAAGCGATGGAGCTCAGCAACTTCGGCGCAAAGGTAATTTATCCGCCTACGATTTATCCCGTTTGCATCAAGCACATCCCCATCCTCGTCAAGAACACTTTCAATCCCGATGCTGTTGGCTCTATCATCAAAGATGAAGTGGTGAGCGACTCGAGGAGCATTAAAGGCATCTCCAGCATCAAGGGCACAACGCTCATAACTGTTTCAGGCCTTTCTATGGTGGGCGTGATTGGCGTCAACCGCCGCATCTTCACCTGCCTGGCAGACAACGGCATCAGCGTCTTTATGGTCAGCCAGGCTTCCAGTGAGAACAGCACCAGTATCGGCGTTCAGGACGAGGATGCCGACGAAGCTTGCCGAGTGCTCAACCTCGAGTTCCAGAAGGAAATAGAAGACGGCTCGATGTTCCCGATGCTTGCCGAGAAAGGTTTGGCAACAGTCGCTATCGTTGGCGAGAACATGAAGCACACACCTGGCATCGCCGGAAAGCTCTTCGGAACACTCGGCCGCTCGGGTATCAGCGTCATTGCCTGTGCCCAGGGTGCCAGCGAGACGAACATCTCGTTCGTCATCAAGCAGGACTTCCTTCGCAAAGCCCTCAACGTCATTCACGACTCCTTCTTCCTCTCAGAATACCAAGTGCTCAACCTCTTCATCTGTGGCATAGGCACCGTGGGAGGAAGTCTCTTGGAGCAGATACATCAGCAGCAAGAGAAGCTGAAGCAGGAACTGCGACTGAAGCTCAACATCGTTGGCATAGCGAACGGACACAACGCGATGTTCACTCGCGAAGGCATCAGTTTGGAGAATTATCGCGAACAACTCGCTGCAGCGCCTAAGAGCGACATCAAGCGTCTTCATGACGAGGTTATCGGCATGAACATCTTCAACAGCGTGTTTGTCGATTGCACAGCAAGCCCCGAAGTAGCGAGTCTTTATGCCGACTTCCTCGAGCACAACATCAATGTCGTTGCAGCCAACAAGATTGCAGCAAGCAGCGATTATGCCAACTATCGCCTGCTCAAGGAAACTAGTCAGAGACGAGGCGTCAAGTTCCTCTTCGAGACAAACGTAGGCGCAGGCCTGCCCATCATCCGCACCATCAACGACCTTCGTAACTCGGGAGACAAGATTCTTCGCATTGAGGCGGTTCTGAGCGGGACACTCAACTTCATCTTCAATACTATAAGTAAGGACATCCCATTCAGCAAGACTGTCCATCTGGCACAAGAAAGAGGCTACAGCGAACCCGACCCGCGCATCGATTTGAGCGGCAAGGATGTCATTCGCAAACTCGTCATCCTGTCTCGTGAGGCAGGCTACGAGATCAGTCAAGAGGATGTGGAAGCCAAGCTCTTCATTCCGCAGTCGTTCTTCGCAGGCTCGTTGGAAGAGTTCTGGAGAGACCTGCCTTCTATCGATGCCGAGTTTGAGGCTCGCAGACAGGAGCTCGAGGCGCAGAAGAAGGTCTGGCGCTTTGTGGCTAAGCTTGAGAATGGCAAAGCAAGCGTCTCTCTTCAGGAGTTCGACCACAACCACTCGTTCTATGCGCTTGAGGGCAGCAACAACATTGTCCTCCTCACCACAGAGCGCTACAAAGAATACCCGATGCTCATCCAGGGCTACGGAGCTGGCGCAAGCGTCACTGCCGCAGGTGTCTTTGCCGACATCATGAGCCTGGCATGATGGACAAGCTTTGGAACGCCAATTACCTGAAGGCATGGAGCGCGAACTTCACGCTCTACTTCTCCTTCATGATTGTTACGCCGCTCTTCCCCCTTTATCTGAGCGAAGTGTTTGGTGCCACGAAGGATGAAACAGGGCTGGTCCTCAGCGGCTATGCCCTAACTGCCCTGCTCATCCGTCCGTTTAGCGGCTTCATCGTCGATTCCTTTCCCCGCAAAGCTGTGCTGCTTCTTTGCTACGGACTCTTTGCGCTATTCTTCGGAGGCTATCTCGTGGCTGGTTCCCTACTCTCTTTCTGCATCATCCGTACGCTCCACGGCGCACCGATGGGAGCCACAACTGTTGCCAACAGCACCGTTGCCATCGATGTCCTTCCTTCAAGCCGGAGAGCAGAGGGCATAGGCTATTATGGGATGAGCAACAATCTCGGCACAGCTATCGCGCCAACCATCGGAATGCTCATCTATCAGTGGACGCACAACTACGACCTCATCTTCTTTATCTCCCTCATTACCGCGGGCATCGGCTTCTTGATCAATAGCACCTTGAAGCTCAAACCTCGTCCGCTTGTTGAGGACAAAACACCAATAAGCCTCGACCGCTTCCTTCTCTTGAAAGGCTGGCCTGAAGCGCTCTGCATCGCCCTCTACAGCTTCTCCTATGGCGTTGTAAGCACTTATATCGCCATCTATGCGAAACAAGAGCTCGGCATCACTACCGGCACAGGACTTTTCTTCACTTTGCTTTGCGTGGGACTTATTTCGAGCCGTCTTGTGGGAGCGAGAGGGCTGAGGAAGGGGAAAGTGACAGAGAATGCCACGCACGGCGTCATCATCTCGCTCCTCGGCTATCTGCTCTTTGCTGCCTTGCACAACGCTTGGGGCTTCTACGGAGCTGCATTCGTCGTGGGTCTTGGCAACGGACACATGTTCCCAGCCTTTCAGAATATGTTCATCAACCTCGCTCCTAATTCGCAGCGCGGCACAGCCAACAGCACCCTCTTCACTGCATGGGAAACAGGCGTAGGGCTCGGGATAATCATTGGCGGAATGGCTGCAGAGTACTTCTCCTACGGCACAGCCTTTTGGACGGCTTGGGTGGGCAATGCCCTCGGTGTCATCATCTTCTTTGCCTACGCACGAGAACACTTCCTCCGCAACAAGCTGAGATAAAGAAGACTCACATCCTCCTCCTCGAAGTTATCGTCGCGCATTCCTAGCTATTCTGTTGCAGGACTTGCTCCGCTTCTTCAGCATCGTCTGTCAGGCAGAGGATGAGATTCTTGTACCTGCCCTTTTCCACAAGGGTCATTATCAAAGGCCAGACGGGCACTTCCTCTGTCCAGAACTGCTTTCCCATAAAGATCATCGGGGATGCGTAGCCAAAGGTGAGATAATGGTTCTGCACGGCTTCCTGGAAGATTTCCTGCAAAGTGCCGGCACTTCCGGGAGTGTAGATGATGCCGCCTTTTGAGATAGTGAGGATGCCGTCCTCGCGGATACTGTTGTCGAAATACTTTGCGATGTGCGTGGCAAACGGTGTGGAAGGCTCGTGGCCATAGAGCCAAGTGGGAACGCCAAGACTCTCGTAGCCAAGATTGGGGAAGCGTTTGCGCACTTCAAAAGCGCTCGAGAGCCAGAGTTCATCGGAATAGTGAGGCGCCACAGACAGGATGGAGAGTGCTTCTCGCAGTTCCTCCTTGCTTCTTCCGGCCATCCAAGCACCCAGATGCGTTGCCTCCATCGCCCCTGGCCCGCCGCCACTTATCATTAGGAAACCTGCTTCTGTCAGTCGTTTGCAGAACAACACAACCTGATAGTATGCTTGGTCGAGCCTCGAAAGGCCGTGACCGCCCATCACGCCCACCAGTTTATGTTCGTCGAAACGAGAGAGGAAGTCCTGCAGGCAGTCGCTTATGGAGTGGTCGTGAAGCGTTCGAGCCAGCGTTTCCTTAATGTCTGGCGCGTACTTCCCCTTCTTCAAGTAATGCCGATAGACGCGTCCATCGTAGCACTTCTCGTAGCTGCTCGGCACATCGGGATTGAAGCCTTCGTAGAGTTCTTCCGGCGAATAGAGGTGACTGGGAAAGCCGAACTCCTCACCCATGTTGGGAAGGAAGAGACAATCCTTTGACTGACGCTTGAGTCCCATCGGCAGACGGCAGCTCAGGAAAAGGCATTCGCGATAGATGTGTGCAAGCGCACTTTCCGGGCATATTGTGAAGTCCACGCATTGAAAGGCCATTCGCCTCAGTTCCTGTTCTGACGAGCTCAGCAATTCAGCCAGCTCAGCGTTGGTCTTTATCTGTTTGTAACGGTCGTGCATCAAGTCAATTGTATAGGAGTTATGGGAGTAATGAGAGTTATGGGAGTTAATGAGGATACCTGACTCTAATAGTTCTTCTTGAACTGACGGTCAATGTTGCGGCGGTCTTCTTTCTCCTTGAGCGTTTCGCGCTTGTCGTATTCCTTCTTGCCTCGGGCGATGTGGATGTCGAGTTTGGCGAGTCCTTTCTCATCGACGAACAAGAGTGTCGGCACGATGCTGAAGCCTGGCGACTTGACTGTCTGCTGCATCTTGCGAATCTCTTTGCGGTTGAGCAGGAGTTTGCGGTCGCGCCTCTCCATGTGGTTGTTGTAGGAGCCTTGCTCGTATTGCGCGATATACATGTTCTTGACCCACACCTCGCCGCCAATAATATAACAATATGTGTCCACAAGACTCGCCTTGCCTTTGCGGATGCTCTTTATCTCGGTACCCGTCAAGACGAGCCCAGCCGTGTATTTATCCATGAGCAGGTAGTCGAACTCTGCCCGTTTGTTCTTGATGTTTATGTCTTTCCCTTTGTTGGGAATCAGCGTCTTTGCCATAAAAATAAAGCGTGAAGAATGAAGAATGAAGAATAGGCTGCCGCCCTCAATGCTTAGTGTTCAATGTTCAATTCTCAATGTTCAATGTTAACAAACTGCTCGAGATGCTCGTCCACATAGTGGGCGATGATGTCCGTCACCTCTTCCTCCATCTCGATGAACTCGTCGTCAAGGTCGTCGAACTCAGGGTATTGTTCGAAGAGCGCCATGAACTCCTCGTCGCTGCACTCGGCCGTGAGTGCTTTTTCGTGCAGCTCGAAGAGCTTCCTGCCCTTATAGACGAGCTTGCTGAACTCGTGAGCGCCCCAAAGCCTCATGGCCTTCGCGAAGGGATTGAGGAAGATGAAGGGGCCATAGCCATTGTGGATGAGCTGGATGAAGCCGCCGTCCATCACCTCTTCCCGCAGGATGAAGTAGGCCAGCAGCGTTGTCTGCTCACCATTCAGGAGCGGCAAAGTCTCCGCATTCACCTCGCCGCCAACGGCATCGAGGATAGCATCGTGAACGACCGTCAGGAAGGCATCAGTGCCCTGACCTGCAGCCTCTTGGAGTTTTATTTCAGGTATGTTGACTTCCATAACTGCGTTAATTTTCTGCAAAGATAAGAAAAATCTACAACATAAACGATATTTTCTTGGTTTTCCTTTGTGTAGGAATGAAGAATTATTTATCTTTGCGTCACAATTATATAATGTTTATGAACAAAGGAGGTGAGAATAAGAAGCCAAAGTTACCACAACCTAACAAGGTGCAAACACAAGATGAAGTGTCCCCGGAAATGGAAAGCACTTGGCTTGAAAACTTAGGCAAATACTTTCTAGATATCTCAAAATATGTAACAACAGGTGTCGTAATATCATCTCTTTTCAAGGACGTTTCCGATAGTTCCCTTATATACGTCATTGGAACAGTAGTAGCCGTATCTACTTTAATAGCAGGATTAGTATTAACAAACAAGAAAAGAAAAAAGGAGGGTTAAGCAATGGGAATGTATCTTATCTTCTTGGTTTATGGAGTACCTTGCATCTTGTTCATTCTTTTTTGCCTGACACCAAGCGGCAAAAAATGGCTTCGAACACACAATATGCTGTAAGACATTCACTTCCCACCAACAGGCGACACTACTTTCGCTTTTTGACACAATGCTCGGTTCCGGCCGGATTTGCTTACATCTTGATTTTTCCTGATGCTCTGAGAATCGATTCTTTTCGGTCGAGGCGGTTTGGGGCTCAAAATATCGCATTCTCAGCGATTTTGTGCAACTCATTGAGCGTGTGATTGTTGGCTTTTCGGAAGGTCGATGAAACATGCGAAATTGATAACCACAGGTAGCAAAAACGGCCAAAATCGCTGGCTTTTCGACTCATTTTAACGTGTGGAAATGTCAAACGTCGCGTGCGGCGATGCCAAACTTCGCGTGCGACGTTGGCAAACATCGCATGCGGCGTTGGATTTTTCTCCCTGCTGCGTTGGAAAAGATGGCGTTTCTC